>JAEEGL015844689.1_pt1 | contig 48098 bp, 54 predicted proteins | sample 9134231 | NCBI WGS metagenome assembly JAEEGL01 (sample SAMN16246548, study PRJNA631951) | gut metagenome | biome: gut microbiome; feature: rumen; material: fiber-attached | host: Bos | place: Iran: Karaj | collected 2018-10 | reverse complement strand
TTTAAAGGCTGGTGCACCACTACCCCCACTGGTGGTGGCTCTCAATGTACTGGTACTACTTACCAACCTTCTTCTAGCTATACTCTAACTGGTACAACTAACGATATAGTACTATACGCAATGTGGGGAGGAACCTTTGATCAAGCCTACAATATGGTAGGTAAAACCCAAGTCACTGTAAATGGAGTAAATTATTATACTTTACAAGACATGACTCCTGATGTTTGCAATGCAGTGAGTCAGGGAGAAACTACTACTGTAGTAGATACTAGAGATAACCAACTTTATAGAGTAGGTAAACTAGCAGATAACCGTTGCTGGATGTTGGATAACCTAGCCCTAGATTTAGTCAATACAGACATTGCCAATTTGAAAGGCAAAACCAATGCTTCAGATATATCATTAGAATACTTAAAAGGTACTAGAACTGGCACTACTACTGATCAATATCCTACAGCTGGAGTAGCAAGCTGGACTTCTGGTACGAGATATTCTGTCCCACTAGTAAACTTAGTAAGTAAAGACACTGTCCCCCAAGGGGCTAATGATCCACTAGCAGCTGAGACTCTAGCTGGTAACTGGAAAGTGGGTGGTTACTATAATTATTGTGCAGCCAGTGCTGGGACTTATTGTTGGGGCAATGGTACAAATTACACCAATAGTCCAACAACAGATCCTAATTCTGGTACCACCTTAGATGTAACTGAAGATATTTGCCCTCTAGGTTGGCGAATGCCGATTGGTACTACTGCTGGTGAATACCGGTTGCTTTTTCTCGCTATTGCTGGTGATAGAAATGACTTTAGAAAGGCTCTTTATATGCCACTTTCTGGAGGCTTTAATGGAGATGGTAGACATAATCTTGGTGTGCGTGGTTATTATTGGTCTGCTACCTGGTTTGATACTAATCGTATGAGTTATGTTTATATGGTATATGATAGCTTAAATACATACGACAAGAGTTCTAGAGCTAATGGCAGTAGTGTGCGTTGTATAGCTAAGTAGGGCTGGTTATTATCTATTTGTGTTTGGTGGGTGTTATAATGGTAATATGAAAAAGCGTGGGCGCTTTAAATTTAAGGTAAAGACTTGGCAGTTGTTGTTACTTTTAGTGCCATTGCTTTTTGTAGATGCGACGCTTCTAAGATTGGATCATATTAAGATGACGGAGTTAAGGGATGCGGTGTTGGCGGCGGATGAAGCTGAAGACGATGAGACATTAGCGATGGCTCTACAAGAATTAAAGGACTTTACCTTTTCAAATATTATAATAAACATCATAGAAGATAATGGTGTACAGAGAGTAACTTTTGGTACAGGACCATTTTATTTGGAACATCAATATATAAGGGCGGCAAATATAGCACTTGAAGAAGCAGAAGCGCGTTTGTCTTCGGATGCCAATCCGAATGGGAATATTTATGCGGCCGCTTCGGCGGTTTGCCGACCACAAGCAATTGCGGGTGGATGGAACTGGAACGACGCAAGATACATAAATTGCATGATGACGGAGATAAACAAATATCCTTCTGCGAATGAAATACAAGATCAAGTAATTGCGAGTTTACCGTCAACCGAATTATATCGTAAAAATTACGCTTCGCCAGTTTGGGCGCCAACGCTCACGGGCTTTATGTTATTAATAACAGGTATAATTATTGTTGTAATTTTTATTCGGGGTATAATCTGGATAATACTTCGTCTATCTCTGTTATTTGTCTAAAACCTCTAAAAACCTCTTGACAATTGTCTTGCGGGGTCATAAGATAAGGATATATTAACTTAAGGAGGAAAGCTCAATGGCTTACGAACATACCAACGGCAAGGGAGTTAAGTACTACTTGCACAAATCTGAAGTGACTCTTCGCGGTGGCAAACCACAGACGATTTATTTCTTTACTAAAGACGAAAAAGGTGGTAAAGGTACACCATGTGATCTTCCAGCAGACCGGATGGTTTGTGAGAACCCACGCAATGGATTCTTGACTCTTAAGAAAAAATAATTTAGGTATTCTAAGAAAAAGTGTTGTAAAATTTACAACACTTTTTTGATGTTTAGTATCTGCTGTTTTGTAATACTTGTTTTTTTAAAAAATTGTTATGTTAGAATGACTAGCGTAAAGTTTATACATAAAAAAGAGAGAAAATGAGCCGATTTTATGTACTTCTTTATAAGAAAGTTTCCTCTCGTTTTGAAATAACTTACTATACTGAAGCAAATGTAATTTATTTAAATAAATATTCCGTAGAATTAATGGTGGCGAATTGAGTGAGTATCAACAATTGTAAGGAGAAATCTCTGACAATAATTTAGTTAGTTCTATGTATCACTAAATAGTTATGCTATAATAAATAAAATCATAACTAATAAAGGAGCATTATGGCAAATCAAACCAGAAAAATTAACAAGCATATTTTCGTCTGGGTTGGCAATTTCTTATTTGGCGGTCTTGGCGTGGATCGTTTTCTAAGAGGACAAATCGGGCTAGGTTTAGTTAAACTACTCTTTGGTTGGTTGACTTTAGGTATTTGGCCACTTGTGGATTGGATTATTAGTCTATCGAAGGCATATGGCAATGCATTTGGTAATGTAGAAGACATCACTTTTGATGCTCAAGGTAATTATACAAAATAAATAGATTAATTTTTGCGGTTAGATTAGCAGAGTTCGCTTTGGATGGAGTGGGCTCTGTATTTTTTGAAGTTTTTCACTAAAAATCGGCTAAAATGCCGACTTATATAAAACCTGGTGGGAATTAATTCATCAGGTTTTGATGATGCTTATGAAAAAAATAAATAATTTTAGCCATTATTTCTAGTTTTTATACTTTTGATATATTTTCTTTGTGTTTCTATAAATTTTTTCTTATTTGATAATAGCTTTCTGATGTCGGATAGAAATTTTTCGTATTCTTCATCTTTAAAGAAAAACTTAGCGTATCCATTTTCTCCAAATTTCAATTTAAGATGCTCGTAGGCTCGATTAAACAACTCATCGTCGCTATATTCTGGATGTAATCGCCTACAATAAAAATAGCTTCGTTTAAGGCAAGACTTGACACTATTATTTCTATCTGCCGTTGAGACAATTTTTCCATAAATACTACGTGGTTCATGGTCTGAAGAAGCCCGATGATCTTCGATAGCTTCCCGTATCATCCTTAGTTCGTCTTTAGAGAAAAAATCGTTCAACTTTTTATCTTTTTGCATGATTTCTGCCGATATTATTTCGTGTCTTTTCGGATCGACATGATGCCCGATATCGTGATATGCGGCAACAACATACACAATATCATAATTAATATCTGGAACGCCTTTAGCAAACTTAAAACTCCTATCGATAACGTATTTTATATGGCCTAAACTGTGCGCTGGTTCATTTTTTTCGTATTCTGGGAAAACCATAGTTTCTATATGTTTCTTTAACTCATTATTAATTTTAAACACATTGAAATCTGCTACGATTTGCCTGAATGGCTCGATTAAATCGTTCGGAGAATCATAAAAGATTACTTTTGTTGCAAGATTTGATATTGTAGTTGATATATCGCTACCAGTTTTAGCAATTATAAAAATTGGTTTACCAATAGCATAACAATATCCAGCGTTAATACCAAGCCCGACGCCTTTCTCGCTGAATTCGATTATATTGCAATCACATTGTCGCATGGCGGGAAAAGCATAATCCGTCATTAAAGTTTTATCTTTTGGGATTTTTGCCTTCCCCCATTTTTCAACATCGCGGGCCATAAGAGTAATAGTTATACCGGCCTCATTAAGAGCTTTTTCAATAGACTTGACTTTAGCTTTATCCTCATCTCCATCATGAAACTTTAATGCAAAAAAAGAGTGAAGCGTGCCCGGTTTTCTAACCTTAGGAATTGCTACTGGCTTTGCTATTTCGACCATATTATCATTATAGCATTTTCCTAACAAAATTTAGGGATTTAACAGCCGAAATTATAGAGGCAAATTATGGTTTTTTTGGCGTGTTTTTGTCGTAAAAATGGCATAAAAATAGCCCTCTATTTTTGCAAGGGATTTAACAGACATTTATAGATTGCGGAATATATAAAAATAATTTTATAAACCGATTGGTGGGGGCGAATTGGGCAGGTATTAACAATTAATAAGAAATGTATTCAAGAAAAACTTAGTCGTGTTATAATGGAAACATAAGAATTTTAGAAAGGAAATATAATGGAACAAAATGCAGACACTGGTGTACCAGTAGCGCCAATGGTAGAAAATAAGCAAAAAAACGGAAGTGGACTAAAAATTGCTACTGTGATTGCGTGTGTTGTGGCGGTTTGCGGTATTGGGTTTGGCGCCTATGGCATGATACAAAGCACACAAAAAGATAGTCAAATTTCTGATTTGAAGGTTCAAATCAAAGAAGATGATGGCACGATTACCACAATTGAAACTCCTGAAATAGAAACCACAACAAATAATGGAACAACCGTAACTATTACCGATACAGCCAAAGTTAGCGGCGGTCCTTATATTGAAAACGGACATTTCTATGTTCCGGAATGGGGTTTGAAGTTTAGCATTCCTAGCGACTTGGCCAATTATGGATATGCCGTAAACTATGATACTGCCCAAACTGGATATACACTTCCATCAATTGGTTTTACAGCTATGCTTAAATCGGATGAACTCCAGAATGCGCAAGCAAGGTATTACGACGATATAGAGACTTGCGCAATAGTTAATGTTTCTAAAGAGCCTGGCACTTGGGACACAAAACGTCAAATTAATGGAACTATTAAACAGTTTGATGATTACTCGCTCTTAATTTGGAATTATTCTCGTCATGGAAGTTGTGATTATAATTTACATATAGACGAGGTGCAAGAGAAAATTCAAACAATGTTCTCAAATCCAGAAAAAATATAATAAAAAAGAATAGAAAAGCACCGTGGGTTTGGCCTGCAGGTGCTTTTTTTGTGAGACTAGATTGTTTAGGGTGTTAACAGACATTTTAACAGGGGTAGAGCGTACATTTTTAGCAGTTTTTTGTTGCAAAAATGCTGAAATTATATCACCTATTACTGCAAGGTACTTAACAGAAAATTACTACTAAAAAATCGGTTAAAATGCCGAGTTGTATATAATCTGGTGGGGGTACTTGGACTCGAACCAAGGACACTGCGTGTATAAGACGCATGCTCTGACCAACTGAGCTATACCCCCCCCGCTACCTTATTTTATCACAAAATGTTATAATGGTAAGCATGAGCGGGGTAAAGACTAAGTTGAGACAAGTAAGGTACAAGTTAAAACATGATTTTTTGACAATAGAAAATGTAGTTTTGGCGGTGGCAATTGTTTTGTGTTTAACTTGGACGTATCAATCAATTGTGGCGATGTCAAGAAACTGGGAGCTTTCGGAAAGGTTGACAACAGAGAGGAAAGCTTTGGAACTTCTTAAAATAGAGGTAGAGACGGCAGAGTTGGAAAACGAATATTATAAGACGGAAGAATATCAAGAATTGGTGGCGCGAAAATATTTGGATAAAAAAATGCCTGGAGAACAAATGGTGGTGATGCCAGATAATTCTGAAGTGGCAAAAAATAAATATCGGCAAGATAGAATAGAGCCAAAGGAAAAATCTTATTCAAATTTCGAAAAATGGATAATGTATTTATTCCCGAGTTATTAAGCTTATGATATAATATATAGCATGAAGGGTCGGAAGTCCGGATTTACTTTGGTGGAGGTACTGCTTTTTTTGGCGGTGACGGCGCTTTTGTTCCTTGGAGTAACGTTGGGGGTGAGGGGATCGATTTTTCAACAAAGATACAATGATTCGGTGCAGAGCTTTGCAGAATTTTTGAGAAATGCATACTCCGAGACGGCAAATGTAGAACATACTGGTACAGGAAGATCTGAGCAAGCGGTCTATGGAAAATTAATAACCTTTGGTGAAACTTACGATCTTTACGGGAATAAGATACCTAATGGAGAAAATCGGGTTTTTTCTTATACATTGATAGGGAAGATTGGAAGCATTGGCTCTGGTAATATAATTAGTACTTTAAAAAATTTAGGGGTAAATGTATTAGTGAAAGAAGGTTCGTCTTATGTGTTTGCGGGCATTACGCAGGATTATACGCCGAGATGGGGGGCGGGTATTCAAACAACTAAAGAATATGCCGATGGATATCAGTTATTTAAGGGTACGCTTTTGGTTGTGCGGCATCCGCGATCGGGAACAATGTATACTTATTTTTATGATACAACGATAGAAGTGAATGAAACATTAAAAACTGGTAGTGAGCAGGCTAAGGCAGAACTATTAGTAAGTAAATTAGACGAGTTTAAGGCTAGAGAGATAGATTTTTGCATTAATCCATTAGGAAATGCAAAAAGTGATACAAGAAGAGATATTCGATTGGTCGAAAATGCTAGAAATGCTTCGGGGGTTGAAATAATTAACCAGGATAGTGTAGATAACAGATGCAAAAAGTAATAATAGTGCAGAATAAAGATAAATTTAGATTGAAACAGCGCAGGGGTTTTACTTTGGTTGAATTATCTTTATCTTTAGTGTTTATTGCGGCGCTTTCGTTGATTATAGCATTATTGATAAATAGTACGGTGTCTTCGTACCGAAGAGGGTTGATTTTAAAACAAATCAATACGGTAGGGATAGATATAGTAGATGATATGCGAGCGGCGATACAAAATTCTTCAACAAAATCAGTAACGAGTGACTGCAACGTCGTGTTTGACAGTACGGAAGCTATTACTGATTGCGAAAACAGTGGTGCGGCGAATTTTGTGATGATTAAGAAGAATGCATCTAAAATTGAACTTAGTGCTGGCAAAACAATAGAAAATGTGCCGATGATAGGGGCTTTTTGCTCGGGAACATATTCTTATATTTGGAATTCTGGATATTTCTTTACGGTAAAAGATAAGGGTTATCCAAAAATTGAGGGGGTAACACAAGCGAGCTTTGTCTATAGTACCAATAAAACGATAGAGAATTTTAGGCTACTCAAAGTTCGGGATGATGATCGAGCGGTTTGTATTGCAGCAAGCACGAGCGAGCCTTTTACTAATATTTTTGATATACGAGATTATGGAGAAATTGTAAGTGAGGAGCCGATTGACCTTTTAAAGACGAATGATGTGGGGTTGGCTTTGTATGATTTGACAGTATTTGCTCCGGCAGATAGTACCGCGTTAAATAGCTTATTTTATACAGCATCGTTTGTTTTGGGTACAGTTCAAGGTGGAATAAATGTGGCAACGTCGGGTAATTTTTGTGCGACGCCAAACGATTATGAAAATCGAAATTTTGATTATTGTGCGATTAACAAATTTAATTTTGCCGCGCGGGCAACGGGAGAGTAGGACATGGCAAAGAATATTAGAATGAAATTTAAAGAAGGGGCGGCATCGTTTTATGTAGTGGCGTTTTCGACATTGGTGTTGGTAATTATTGCGGCAAGCTTTGCGGCAATAATTATATCGGAAATGATACGAGCGGCGAATGATGATTTATCGCAATCGGCATATGATTCAGCCTTGGCGGGAATTGAAGATGCAAAATTGGCTTTTTATAATTATCGGTCATGTTTAGAACAAGGAGTGACGGCTGTACAGCCAAATGGAGATGCTTCTCTGAGTTGTGGAGAGATTATCTGGCTAATGGAACATCCGGATTGCGATATGGTGGCACGTATTTTGGGTAGAATTGGCGAACTAGAAAGTGGCGAAGTTTTGATTCAAGAAACTAAAGAAGGTGATAATTCGATGCAACAAGCTTATACTTGTGTAAAGATTAATACTAAGCTTACTGATTATCGTTCGACTTTGACGGAAAAAAACCCAACTCGGATAGTTAAAGTAAAATTAGCTAATACACCGGCAAAAAATATTCAAAAAGTAAAAGTGAGTTGGTATTCAAGAACAGACGGTACGGACTTAGTTTATACCAATGTGAATACCGGATTAATGAGGGTACAATTCCCGACTCTTAGAGAAGGAAAAGCAGCGACTCCTCCGACGCTTGCGGTAGGGTTGGTACAAACGGCAGAAAACTTTAAGTTGAGTGATTTTGATCGGGTAGCTGGGGCTGCTGCTGCCACTAATCGAGCAACGGTGTTTCTTGTACCGACAGATAATTCGGTGATGGCCAGCGGTAGCTATAATTGGCCTGATAGTTACAAAGGTACGTATATTAATGGGAGAAATGTTTTGTCGCGTGAATGGGTGGTTAAATCGAATGATCGAACAGTAAAAAATGTACCATATGTCGTATTTTGTCCGAGAAATCTTGAATATGATGGATTTGCTTGTTCGATTACTATAGATTTACCAGATGTGATTGGCGGAGAAAGAAGTGACGAGACATTTATGTTTGTAGTGTCAATTCCCTATGGACAGCCGAGTACGGATTTTGCTTTAGAATTTTTGTGTGCAGAAGGACAATGTGGTAGGATCATTATAGACGGAGAAGAAGTAGCTTCGGATCAAGCAGTGCTTGAGGGTGTACAGGTAAATATCGATTCAACGGGTAGAGCAAATAATCTTTATCGAAGGGTTGAAGCGAGGCTAGACTCAGCGGATACATACTTCCCATATCCGATGTACGCGATCGAACTTTTAGATGCTAATTCGAGTGGAAAATTATTAAATAAAAATATGCAGGTAACGAGTGAATATTCATATGGCTCATACGAAAATGCGTTAGGTAATTACGGAAATTTCGGTAACGGAAATTACTAGGGTTAATGACTAAAGGTCAGCCAAATGAGGGTTGACAAAAAGTGACTTCTGATGTATAATGAGAGAGTGCTATGTTGATAGCGCGGTCTTTCTGTTACACAGAAGAACGTCGTGGGGTAGAGCAGCCTGGTAGCTCGTTTGGCTCATAACCAAAAGGTCGCTGGTTCAAATCCAGCCCCCACAACCAAAATCATTAAAAATGTAAGAACAGCTTTTAGTTCAACTTGAGTTACCCCCCTAACTCAAGTTGAACTGAGGGCTGTTTTTTTGTTTGAATTACTTTTTAGTGAGAAGTTTTTTGGCAGCAAGTTTGATGGCGTAGTCGTAATTGTTAATTGTGTGTGGGGTGCTAGCGATTTCGACGATGGGAAGGTTGTGACGGATGGCGAGGGATAATTCGGGGGCAAGCAGTTCGGCGTGAGGTGCGACGATGCAGGCGCCAAGGAGACGATTGGTTTTGTCGGTGATTAGTTTAATAAAACCATAAGTGGTATTGTAGATTTTGCCGGCGGGAATTTCAGTGAACGGAACAAGAGCGATTTTGAATTTGCGATCACGACGAATGAGGTCGTCTTCATTCAAGCCGATAGTAACAAGGGCAGGATTAGTGTTGGTGAGACGTACAAAACCATGATAATTGGCAGGATTTTTGGTTTTATTAATGATATTCATGGCAAGTACGGTACCTTCGTAATCGGCGCGTTCAGTGGAAGAATCTTTGCCGAGGCAATCACCAATGGCATAGATGTTTTTGGCGGAGGTTTCGAAATAGCGGTTGACGATAATACCAGAATTTTTATATTTGACACCGGCGTTTTCGAGACCGAGATCAAGAGCTGGCTGGCTACCGGTAGCTAATATAACACAGTCGGTGCGAATCATTTTTTCGGTGCGACCGTTCACGAAAATGACACGTTTGGCTGAATCGTTTTGTTCAAGAGCGACAACTTTGGAACTAGGAAGAACCATAATGCCAAGCTCGCGAGTGAAATGATTGGTGATTGCTTCGCTGGCCTCTTTGTCTTCGCGGGGTAAGAGACGAGGGGCGGTTTCTAAAATGATAACTTTGATGCCGAGTTCGGCATAGTAGGAAGCAATTTCGCAACCAGTAGAACCACCGCCGACTACTACAACGACTTTAGGGAGTCGATGAATTTTGATAGCGGTCTCGGGGGTGAGATAATTAACTTGTTCGGTGCCGGAGATTTCGAGAGTTTTGAGTTTGGCACCGGTAGCAATGATAAAATTTTTGGCGGTGTATTTTTGGGTGCCAATAGCAATGGTATTATTGTCTAGAAAATTGGCATAGCCACTGATGCAAGTAACACCGGCAGTTTTGAAAAAGTTTTCGTTGTTACCGCCACAGCCAAGAATGGTTTTTAGCTGATGTGAGACTGCAGTGGGAAGACTAAATGTAAAATCTTGATTTTTAAATTCGGGAAGGGAAAGAAATTTTTGATAAGTGTGAGAAAAGTCAAGAGCGATGCGATAAGGGATATCGCGAGTGTTAATGTTGGAACCACCCCAAAAGCGACCTTCAACTAAAGCAACGTGTTTTTTGGCTTTGGCGAGGTTGATGGCGGCGGCAGAGCCTGCTGGGCCGCTACCGATGACTATATATTCAAAATCGTATTTCTTTCCCATTTTATATTATTTTATCACGATTTTTATAAACATAAGCTAAATCGACGTGGTATTTTTTGAGCTCTTTAGAAACAAGGCGTTTTAAATCGTCGTCGGTAATGATAGATTTGGTGGCGAGAGATTTTTGGACATTTTTTAAAGTTTCGTCAATAAAACTTTCGGCGGCACCGGCTGGAATGCCGAGGGCATGGGCGTCGATTTTTAATTCGGTGCGGAGAGATTTTTCGTTAAAAGTTTTCATAAATTTAGACTCCCGATGAGTAAAACGGCAAGTAAAAAGTAAAGTAAACTAATAAAAAAGCGGAAGAAAGGTTGATTTTTGAGACGAAGTTTCAAAAAATCGGCGAGATTGTGATTGGTTCTGAAAAAAGTATGAGTGATAAAAAGTGGGCAAACAGTTAGAAATGCATAAAGGATGATGAGCCCAGCACAGGAAAAAGGCGATAAGCTGATGCTATTGATAGAAAGTATAGCGACAAAATAGATTGGCAGAGTAAAAGGAAGCTCTGGGATGCCGGAAATTAGGCCAAAAACGAAGGCGTCGGAACGATTTTTGACGGTTTTGGGGCGATTAATCAACATCGTGGCGGTTTTTCGAGAAATGAAGAGACTACCGTTTTTGCGAAAATACAAAAAGAAAGTGACAAGGCTCGTAGCAAAGAAGATTCCAGCGAGAGTCCAAACTATAATGGGGTTATTTAGATTGATGGTGGTAAGTGGTAAAGCCCAAAGGATGGTCGCTATAAGAAAGAAAAATAAAACCACCATGGTTTCTACGCCGAGAATGAAAAAAAGGCTAAGGTCGTCGGTTTTTTTGCGGGAATATTTGCCGGAAGCATAATGAAAAAAATTAGCAAAAATTCCTGGAACGAGCATTAAAATACAGGAAATAAGCATAGATAGAATCAAGATTCCCACAGGGGCGAAAGCACTCATGTTTAAATTATAGCACAAAGAGGGTTGTAATTCTAGATTGGGCATGTTAGTTTCGCGGCATGAAAGATTTTTATATCAAAGCCATCAACCCGGGATATACCGTAGATGGGAAAAGTAATGTCGGAGAAATGATTGAAATTGCCCGAAAAAAATCCGACACGCCAATTTCGCTCGCTGGAACTACTGTAAGCTATACTAATTCAAGCGGGAATACATCAGTTTTGTTTGAATTTCCCGAGAACAGTTGGATGACCGGCGAGAGTATCCTCCTTCGCTTAGCCAGCTCGCCTGAAAGCGAGCTGGCAGCCGTGAATTACACGAAGACGTTAGCATTTAAGGCTGGGATTTCTTTAAATGTGAATGATGAAAAAGTGGATGAAGTTTGTTGGACGGGAAAAGACGGGTGTTTAACAGAATTTAAATCGGGTGAACCAACGACTTTGGTGAGAAATATAGAAACGGAAAAATTTGAACATGTATTTAACTATGTACCAGAATACAATGCAGAGGCGTATATGTTGGAAAAAGATGAGGTAGTAGAGTCGGTAAGCCAGTGTAAGGGTTTGATTTTTTCGGAGATTTTGAGTTATTATGAAACCTCGAAAACAGAACAATTTATCGAATTTTATAATGCGGGAGCAGAACAAATTTTGCTAGACGGTTGCAGGGTTCGATATAAAAATAAACTATACGAATTGTCTGGAATAGTGGGAGCGGAAGAATATTATAAATACTTACCAGTTGAATTTGCTTTGACGAAAAATCCGACTAATGTGGGAATGATAGAGCTAATTGACATAAATGGAAAGGTGATAAGTAAATTAGAATATCCAAACGGACAGAGAAAAGGAACCTCATATGCTTTAGTGGGTTATGATGAAATGGGTGGAGAGATTTGGCGAATAACTTATGCACCAACGCCGGGCGAAGCAAACAATTATCAAGAATTTAAAACTTGCGAAGACGGCAAGGTGATAAACGAGGCGACGGGTAATTGTGTAAAAGTAGTAAGCATGACGGAAAAGGTTTGTCCGGTAGGGCAGTATCTTAATGTTTTGACGGGACGATGCCGAAAATATGAGACAGTGGCGGAAAAAACCTGTAAAGAGGGATATTATTTGAATCCTGAAACGGGGCGATGCCGAAAGATTCAAGAGAATAACGGCGCTAATTATAGTTTAATATCAGAAAATTATAAAGAAGAATCTTCGTTTGTGGCATTATATGCAGTGATCGGTGTAATGATTTTTGGTGTGGGATATTTGGTTTATGAATTTAGGAAAGAGATTCTGAAGCTTTGGCGTAAAGTTTTTCGACGAGTTCGTTAAATACGGCATCGCGGGATTGATCGCCATTGATTTCTATGAGCAAACCTAAACTTTTATAATATTGGAGGACTGGGAGAGTTTTTTCGCGAAATTCTTGGAGACGAGTATGGAAAACTTCAAGATTTTGATCGTCTTCGCGTTCACCGCGGTCGCCGAGAGTTTTGGCGGCTTCGAAACGTTTTTCGACGTCAGCTTCAGAGACATTGAGAATGACGACGGCTTTGATTTCGTGACCAGCACCAGTGGCAACGGACATAACTTGATTTTCTTCGCCAGACCAGCGACCAATAGAAGAAAGAATGAGCGGATATTCAGAAAGATCTTTGCGTTCTAAATATGGTAGAACCCATTCGTAAAAAAGATTGGTAGGAATGAGTTCGCCTTTGGAGGAATATTTGTTGTGGGTTTCGGCTTCCATAGCGCGAATAATCATACCAGAGGAGATAAATTTGGCATTTAAGGCTTCAGCAAGACGGATGCCTTGAGTGTCTTTGCCAGACATAGGAAGACCAAAAATATTAATTGAACCAGTACCGAGCCAAGATTTAATAGTCTGAAGTTTGTTTTCCATAAATTAATTTTAGCATGATTTTTAACAAATAGAGAAGCCCTGGTTTTGAAACCAGGGCTGGATTTAGTAGGATAATATAATTATGCAAAGAATGTTTCGAAAAATTCTTTTACGTGAGTGGGAAGAAAGCACTTGTGATTGCAATCATTCCAGGTTTTGGTTTTGAGGTCGTAGGTAGCGACACTGATGAGCTGGTCTTTGGCAGTGCGCGAAACTTTGACATTGATGGAATTCTTGCGTTTGAATCCGACGTACTTTTTGCCATCTTTCCCGTTGACGGTCTTTTGCGAATGAACCTTTTTTGCCATAATAAATCCTCCTTGAAACGTACTGTAGCATGGGGCGCTACTTAGATTTCCCAAGAAGCAGGGGATGCTTCGGGGGATGTGTTTTATTGTAGCATAGTTTGACGATTTTAGGAAATTAGCACTCTTTACATTTTAGTGCTAATTTTATATAATATAAGTATGGAAATAACTCGGCGACAGAAGGAAATTCTCTGTCAGATTATCGAAGAATACGCTGAAACGGCAGCTCCAGTAGGGAGCGTGATGTTGGCGAAGTTATTTGGGGTGTCTTCGGCAACGATCCGAGCAGAAATGGCGCGATTAGAGTCTCTTGGACTTATTGCGCAGCCGCATACTTCAGCGGGGCGGGTACCAACAGACGCTGGGTATCGATTTTATGTAAATACTTTGAACGGAGAAAGTGAGGATTTTAAGGACACATCTTTTACATTTGAAGATTCGGGAACTCGGATGCTTGAGGATGGCAATTTGCGACGAGGAATACATGCTTTAGAAGTGCGTGTAAATTCGCAGTCGCGAGCGGATGCGGCGATTCGTGGCGCAGTGGATGCTTTGGTGGAATTAACTGGCAATTTGGGGTTGGCGACGATTGGTGGGCAACTTTATCTTGCGGGCATTTCGCGTCTTTTTACACAACCTGAGTTCGGCGACACAAGGCGAGTGCAATCGGTGGCAAAATTATTAGATAATTTAGAGCCTTGGCTTAGAGAGGCGGCACCAGGGGAACCTTTGAATATCTTTATTGGACAGGAGAATCCGATTGGTAGGAATTCGGAAGTGTCACTAATTATATCAAAGTTTCGGTCGCCGTTTTCGGATCGGAGCTATATTGGAGTACTTGGTCCGACGCGACAAAATTACTCAAAAGTAATGTCATTAGTAAGACATGCTGGAAATATGTTAGAAGATATTTTGGAGGATTAGAGAATGAAAGAAAAAAAGAATGAAGAAAATATGGATGCAAAAATTGCAGAGCTAACTGCAGATTTACAACGGACAAGAGCGGATTTTGAAAACTTTCGAAAGCAGGTAGAAAATCAAAAAGAAAATGAGAGGAAAGTAACACAACTTGCTACGGTGTATAAAATATTGCCGCTCATTGATGATTTGGATCGAGCAATTGCGACTTATACAGAGTTGAAGCCTTTAGAAAAATCTTTAATAAAGACTTTGGAGAGTTTGGAGCTTAAAAAAATCGATTCTGGTGAAGGGGTGGAATTTAATCCAGATTTATTTGAGGCAGTGATGGTAGAGGGTGAAGGTGAAAAGGAAGTGGTGGCGGAGACATTAAGGTCGGGATATTATTATGGCAAAGAAGTACTCCGGCCAGCGATGGTAAAAGTAAAAAGAGAGTCGTAAAATATTGTAGTTAAGTAGGGTTGAGATTTTTGAGAAGTATGGTATAATGGAGCAATGATAACAAAAGAGAATAAGGACAAGGCTATTGCCAAGGTTGCTCGAAATAAAGCAGACGTTGGTTCTCCTGAAGTTCAAGTTTCGATTCTCACTGAGCGGATTCGTGAAGTAACCGAGCATGTGAAGAATAACAAACATGACTTTATGGCCAAAAGAGGTTTGATGCAGATGGTTGGGAAGCGTAAGAAGCTTCTGAAATATCTCGAGGATACCGATTTTGAGCTATATAAGAAAACCGTGAAGAAGCTTGGTCTCAGAAAATAGTCAAAAAAAGGAAAACCCCGCTTGAATCCCAAGCGGGGTTTTTGAGTTCAAGTGACGGTCCGAATGATTTCGTCCGCAATTCCCTGTACGAACATTGCGGTGAAATATTCGATCTGTGTTTGTGTATATCGTTTGCGCAGATCTTGTAAGTCACTTACAAGAATGTTAATTGTCATATTTTCGCTATAAGGCGGTGTGACTATATAGGTGAAGGTGATTTTGGGACAGGCTGCCCATTTTTTCAATTTTAGATTATTTTCTCTGCGGGTTTTTCTGCCGCAGGGAAATCCTTCCATATACAGATGCTTAAAGCGGTGGCAGATATCTAAGATCTGCTGAACTTTGTCGCTTTCTTTGAAAGCGACACCTTTCAGTTCGATGCTAGATGCTCCAATTTTGACGATTTCGACCATCATAATTCCCTCCTAAAGAACGATATATTTGAAATAAGTATATATGTTTTATATTATAGCACAGATTGTCATAAAAGTCAAGCTATGTTACAATAAGAATGTTAAATTAACAGGGAAGACGGCAGATATGAGAAAAGGGGTTCGTATCTGGAGTTTTCCCCAAGAAAGGATTATTTTTATGGAAATAATTAACCCAAGTGGGAAAAAGACGGTGCGTTTATCTACGGAGTGGTTGGGACGAGAATTAACTTTAGAGGTAAATCGAGTTGGTTTCCGAACGACTTCGTCGGTTTTAGTAACCTATGGGGATACGGTAGTTTTGGGCTCGGTAGTAGTGGGGACTAAGCCGGTAGTGCAGGATTTTTTCCCTCTTTCAATTGACTATGAGGAAAAATTTTATGCAGCGGGGAAAATTAGCGGGTCGAAATTTATTAAGCGTGAAGGTAAGCCAGCGGATGAGGCAGTGCTTATTGGACGCTTGATCGACCGACCGATTCGACCATTGTTCCCTAAGGGCTATCGGCAAGAAGTACAGGTGGTGTGCACAGTGTTGTCGATGGATCCAAATTTTAGACCAGATTGCGTGGCGATGATTGCGGCATCTTCGGCATTGATGAATGCCGGTGTGCCGTTTGATGGACCAGTAGCTGGAATTAGAATTGGACGAATTGGTGGAGAATTTAAAGGTTTCTTGTCGCCAGAAGAACGTGACAATTCCCCGATGGATTTAGTGGTGGCTTGTAAAGACGGTAAGGTAATGATGGTGGAAGCTGGCATGAAAGAGGTGCCAGAAGAAACTATTATCGAAGCTATGCATTGGGCAGTAAAAAATGTTCAACCAGCTTTGGATTTGCAACGTGAGCTTGCAAAACAGGTAGCTGCTCCAGAACAAGAGTATGAGTTGGTTTTGCCGGATGAAGAAATTTTGAAAGAAGTTGAAGAATGGACCAAAGGGAAGTTTGGTTCGAAGGTGCGAGGAAATGTAATGGAGCGTGCACATATATTGGACGACATTAAATATGCAATGCATGATGAATTTGCGCTCGCTAAAGGACAAGGCGAGACTGATAATGAAAAAGTGGAATGGTATGATGAAAATTTGCGTGACGTATATGATCAGGCGTTTGAATTGGCTTTATTTAAAGAAGTACGGAGAGGAATTGTTGAAGAGGGAGTAAGGCCAGATGGACGTAAGCTGAACGAAGTAAGACCTTTAAGCTCACAGGTGGGAATTTTGCCAAGAGTGCACGGTTCTTCCCTCTTTACGCGTGGTGTGACACAGGCGATGAATATCGTAACCTTGGCGCCGCTTTCTTATTCACAAGAAGTGGATACGATGGAAGTGACAGATGGTAAGCGTCGCTATATGCACCACTATAATGCACCATCCTACACTGTAGGTGAGCCGGGTCGGATGGGTTCACCAGGACGTCGTGAAATTGGTCATGGATATTTGGCAGAAAGAGCTTTAATTCCAGTGCTGCCTTCTGAAGAAGAGTTTCCATATGCAATTCGTAGTGTGACCGAGATTATGTCGCAAAATGGTTCAACATCGATGGCGGCGACTTGTTCTTCATGTATGGCTTTAATGGATGCAGGTGTACCTTTGAAGCGGCCGGTGTCTGGGGTAGCGATGGGTCTCATGGTGGATGTACCAAAGGGGACAGAGATTACGGCTTCTGATGTAGATAAAGCGTATGTGTTGACGGATTTGATGGATGCGGAAGATTTTGCGGGAGATATGGACTTTAAGGTGACTGGTACGACGGAGGGTGTGACGGCACTTCAGATGGATATGAAAGTGCATGGTTTGCCAGTTGAAATTATGGAGAAAGCCTTGAAGCAAAGCCACGAAGGCCGAATGTTTATTTTGAAGCATATTTTAGAGGTAATTGATAAACCGCGGGCAGAGATTTCGAAATACGCACCACAAATTGAAAAATTAATGATTAATCCGGATAAGATTGGTGCGGTGATTGGTAAAGGCGGCGAAATGATTAACAAGATTACAACTGAAACTGGAGCCGAGGTGGATATTGAAGATTCGGGACTGGTAACCATATCGGGCAATGATCCAGAGAAGATTGCAAAAGCTTTAGAATGGATTAAAAGTTTGACTGAAGAACCAGAAGTAGGGAAAATCTATAATGGTATCGTGGTAACGATTAAAGATTTTGGTGCGTTTGTAAATATTATGCCGGGGATTGATGGAATGCTTCATATTTCGCAGATCGTGGAAGGGCGAAGGCTCAAAAAAGTTGAAGAAGTTTTACATGTGGGTGATAAGGTACGTGTGAGACTGGTCGCGATTGATAATGGAAAACTTAGCCTTTCAATGATTGGTATAGACAAATAGGTTGCAATTGCGGGTTGTTATTTTTGAGATTTTGTGTTATAATGACAGATATTCTTGTTGAGATGTACTTTTGAGTTAATTGAGGAGGGGTAGTAGTGACGAAGTTAAAAGGTTTTATAAAGGGGTGGAATCGATATCATGACGGCACGAAGTTTTTTATTTATAAGGTTTTTGGCGCAAAGTGCCCAATCAGTATAGGAGTGCGATATCCCGAACTGCTGTGCGATGATCCGGGACCTAGGTGGGTTCAGAGCAAGATGCTGGTTGAAGAGAAGACTGATGGCATAATGTCTATTACCACAGATAAGGAAATGTTTAAGAACGGCATCATAGAGATTAAAGTCGCGTCACGACATACTAATTATGATGAACTCTATTTTATTGAGATTCTCTATGAACTTGGGGAGCTTTTAGAGGAGTCATGTAAAAAACTTGACAAGAGTGTGGCCCGCTTTTAGAGCGGGCCATTTTTATGGCGTAAAACTTTGAAATATTGTATAATATATTAATATGGAAAAAATACGGAATTTTTGTATATTGGCGCATATCGATCATGGGAAATCAACAATTGCGGATCGGATGATGGAGCTTACGGGAACGGTGGCGAAACGAGAAATGAAAGACCAACTTTTGGATTCGATGGAATTAGAGCGGGAAAAAGGAATTACAATTAAATTGACGCCGGTGACGATGCAATGGAAAGGATATACATTGAATTTGATTGATACGCCAGGACATGTGGATTTTTCGTATGAAGTGAGTCGAAGTTTGCAAGCAGTAGAAGAGGCAGTTTTAGTGGTGGATGCAACTCAAGGAATACAGGCGCAGACTTTGGCTAATGTATATTTGGCTCTAGAACAAGATTTAAAAATTATTCCAGTAATTAATAAAATTGATTTGCCAGCCGCGGACGTGGAGGGAGTGGCGGCGCAGATTATAAATTTGCTTGGATGTTCACGAGATGAGATCATTGAAGTTTCTGGAAAAACTGGGCAAAATGTGGATAAGATATTGGACGCAGTGGTGAACGAATCTGTATTATTTAATTCTCGGGGTGTGGGTAATGGAGTCCGAGAGTTGAATAGTGTTGATTTTGTTAAAGCATTGATATTTGATTCGTATTTTGATGATTATCGGGGGGTAGTGTTATATGTAAGAGTATTTGAGGGAGAGATTTGTAAAAATGCGGAAATTTTGATGATGGCGGCGGGGACGAAGGGTTTGGCGCTTGAGGTGGGAGTGTTAACGCCTAAAATGACTCCGCGAGAAAAATTGAGTAAAGGAGAGATTGGCTATATTGTAACAAATTTGAAAACCACGCGTGAGGCTAAAGTGGGTGATACGGTGACATTAGTGAAAAATCTGGCTTCAGAACCTTTGCCTGGTTATAAAAATGTATTGCCGTTTGTATATGCGGGGTTTTTCCCTGTTTCAAATGATCAGTATAAGGAGTTAAAAGAAGCAATTGAAAAATTAAGCTTGAGTGATTCGGCGCTCAGGTTTGAGCCGGAAAATTCACCAGTACTCGGCTTTGGATTACGGATTGGATTTCTTGGTTTGCTACACATGGACATTATCCGAGAGCGACTGGAAAGGGAATTTGGATTGGATTTGATTGTAACGAATCCATCAACTAATTATGAGGTGTTGATGGCAAATGGCGAAATTCGCGAAATCAAATCGGCGGCGGATTTGCCGGATGTCTCGGAAATTGCTGAGATTCGGGAACCATGGGTGAAGGGGGAGATAATTTTGCCAAAATCAATGATTGGAAATGTACTGAATTTGATTAATGAGAAACGAGGACGCCAGACAAATTTATCATACATTGAAGATCGGGCGGTAATTAACTTTGAAGCGCCGATGGCGAATTTGTTAACAGATTTTTACGATCAACTAAAGTCAGCCACGAGTGGCTATGCGTCGTTTAACTATGAACTTAATGGATATCGAGTTGAGGATTTAGTGCGAGTGGATTTTTTGGTGGCGGGACATAAGATGGATGCCTTATCGGTAATGGCCCATCGAAGTGAAGCGGATGCGATTGGACGAGAGGTAACAAAAAAATTAAAAGAAGTGATTCCCCGACAAAATTATGAGGTGGCTTTGCAGGCGGCAATTGGGGCGAGAATTATTGCAAGAGAGACGATTGGAGCATATAGGAAGGATGTGACGGTAAAAATTCATACAGGCGATAGAGATAGAAAAGCAAAGTTGCTTGAAAAACAAAAAAGAGGAAAGGCACGAATGAAAAGATTTGGTAAAATTGATATTCCTTCAGAAGCGTTTACAGTTATGTTGAAACGTGATTAAATAAAGATATGAAGAAAAAGTGGTTAATTTTCAATTGTATCACACTTATGTTTTTTTGTCAAGTTTCTACGGGGGTGAGTGCGATTTCTGAGGGGCAAAAAACCGCAATTTCTGAGAACTGCATATTGATTAGGGAGAGCCTGAAAAAGACTCAACAACTGGATGCGGGAAAAAGAGTGTACTTGGGCGTGAGATTCGAGAGAATTTTAACGAATTTTATTGTGCCACTTAATGTTAAATTGGTTGAAAGTAATATTTCAAATCCGGCGTTACTTGAAAATCAGAGTAATTATGCGGAAGCAAAAGAGGTTTTTAGGAATAATTACATTAAGTACCAACAGGCTTTAGAAGAATTGGTGGGATTAGATTGCCGGATTGAACCGGAGACTTTTTATAAAAAATTAGTAGTAGCGAGAGAGCGACGAAAAATAGTGGGACAGGATATCGAGAATATAAAGAAATTAGCTTTAAAGAACATCGAACTGGTAACTAAGTTGAGGGGTGAATTATAATGCAAGAAGAAAAAACGAGAAAAGTCACGAGTGGCGGAAGAAATTTGATTCTTTTAGGGGTGTTGTCGACTGTGGTGGCGGTTACGACGACGGGAGTGAGTCTTGCGATTTATCATAATTCGGGAGATATATATTTAGATAGGTCGCGACCTGGTTTTTTACCAGATGAAGAAGAGGTGGAACAAAAAGATGAAGACGAACAAGGCGGTGTGTATAATTTTTCGAAAGTAGAAAAATTGACAGCGGAAAGTTTGACAGAGTATTTAGAAAAATTGGAAAGTGAAATAGAGGCGATTAACGTATACGAGAAACCGTTTGATATGGAGATCTTGTCTGATGATCATTTTGGGATACCTATAGAGTAAGACTTGATTTTAAAAAATAAAAGCTTTATATTTTAAGTAGATAATATGGATAAGGTGGTAGATATGAAGCAAAAGAAACAACGACCAGTAATAATTGGTGGGTTTACGGTTGGTGCGATGATAGCGATAGTGGCTTTGGCGATTTTTGGGTTTTCTAAGACGATAACAGAGATAAATGAGATAGCGATGTCGGAGACTCCGGAAGCGATACTGGCGAATGCGGGTATTAATAACGTGGATGAAGTGATAGTGCCGGTGGCATATTTTGATCAAAAGATGGATGAGTGTGTAAACCTATATGATAATAGTTTGCGATCGGCTTTACTGGTAAGACAGTTTGAGTGGACAAGTTGTGGTTATGATAGACAGGGGATGGAGCAGGGATTGGTGGATTTTTATCTTGGTGAAGATGGACTGCCAGTAGGATTGGGTGGGCGATTGACAGCAAATCGTGGAGTGGACGATATGAGTCGATGGTTTGATGCAGTGAAAAATAAGAGTAAAAAATATCCAGGAACTTTAGCTTTGAGATATGTGGCAAAGGAATTAAAGTTTTCGTATGAAAATGAAGAATTTTATCCTTTGGATGATGTAGATTTTAGTAATGATGATCCAATAAACAATGATGGGCATAATCATTTATTTACGATGAATTTGGCGGTGCCATTTAGTGTGCTTGGAAACGGAAAAGAAACTTTTACAATAGAAGCAGACGATGATACTTTTGTGTTTATAGACGATAGGCTTGCGATTGATATGGGCGGGATACATGTAGCAACGGGTGGTGAGATTTGGATTAGTGAAGATGGTGAAGTTTATACAAATATGATGGATGGAGAACGGGCTTTTGCGGGGATCAAACTTGAACTGGGTGAAAATGCGGTGATTCGGGTGTTTCATGCAGATCGGGATACAAACGGTTCGGTTTTCAAAATGAATTTGTACGGAATTGAGCCAAAAGTAATAAATACACAAATTGCGGATAAAAATGGAGTGCAGGTGGCGTATGACCCGAGTGATCCGATGCATACGGCGCCGTTAGGGGTGAGTACAATATTACGATTAGATAGCAAAAAGAGTTATATGGTGATAGCGACAATTTATGGTGTGGTGATTGTGGTAGTGGTGCTAGGGATAGCATTTTTGACGCGATATTTATTAAGAGTGCAACGATAGCTGTTTTATTTACGAGGTTTAGAGATATTGGCGTTTTTGCCATAGGCTGGTAAGATGATAGGGTGTTTCTTGCCAAAATGGTCATATAATGGGATGTTTAACTCGTGAGCTATGGTGTTTACAACGGTGGCTCCGATGCGAAGACCAGTGAAAGAACCGGGACCAGACATGAATTTGATTTCGGTAATATCCTGAAAGGTTTTGTTATTTTCTTGTAATTTGTCACGAATAAAAGCTAGAAGTTTTTCGGCTAGATCATTGTCAAAATTGTAGCGATACTCTTGACTGTCTAGTTTTAAAATAGTTTCGGGAGCGGAAGTGTCTAGATATAATTTCATGGTATAATATTATATAATGGATATCAAATCTGAACAAGAGATGCTGGATTTTGGGTGCGAGTATGCACAGAGAATTGTGCGACCAGCTGTAATAGAATTAGTCGGTGATGTGGGGGTTGGTAAAACAACTTTTGTGAAAGGATTAGCAAAAGGGTTGGGCGTAAAGGAATCAATTACAAGTCCAAGTTTTACGATTTCAAAATCGTATGCGTTGCCGGGGGGTGGAAGACTGATTCATTATGATTTTTATCGGTTGTCGGAACCAGGGTTGATGGCTGATGATTTGGTGGATAGTTTGAAAGATGCGAAAAACATTTTGGTGATAGAGTGGGGCGAGTCGATAGCCGATTTATTGCCGAAAGAGCATATGAAAATTGAAATAGAATACACCAAGAAAGGAAGAAAAATAATAGCATGAATATTTATATTTCGGGAATCACTGGAACAGGGATGGGGCCGTTAGCCTTAATGGCAAAGGCGGCTGGGTTTACGGTATGCGGATCGGACTTGGCGAAGGGGGCAATTTATGATGAGTTAGTAAAGGCTGGGATCGAAGTTTGTGTAGGAGAACAAGATGGAAATTTTTTGCGAAAAAAAATAGCCGAGGGAGTAGATTGGTTTTGTTATACTTCAGCTTTACCGGAGGGACATCCAGAGTTGATATTGGCACGAGAAGCTGGCGTGAAAGTGACAAAGCGGGATGATTTGACAGCATTTTTGGTAGAAAAATTAGGTCTAAAGATGGTGGCGGTAGCAGGAACGCATGGTAAAACAACTACGACGGCGATGATTGTGTGGGCGGCGCTAAAGCTTAAATTGCCGATTTCTTATCTTGTGGGGACGACTTTAGGATTCGCGCTAAGCGGGGCTTATCATAAAGGTGATAAATATTTTGTTTATGAGGCAGATGAGTATGATCGAAACTTTTTAAAATATCATCCATGGGTGGCAGTGTTGCCAGCGGTGAGTTATGATCATCCGGATATTTATCCGACTAGAGAAGATTACGCGATGGCTTTTGAACAATTTAAATCTCAGAGTGAATATGTGATTGAATCTGGCGAAAAATATAAGGCAGAAGATTTTCTTTTGGCGGGTGAAGCAAGAAGGAGAGACGCAAGTCTTGCAGCAGAGGCCGTGTTAAAGATGGTACAGAATGAAGCTGGGGTGCGGAGTGAAGGTACTTTGAATGATAATATGGATTTGGTTGAGATTTTGAACGAATTTCCAGGAGTGGGAAGAAGATTCGAAAAGATAGCGGAAGGAGTATATACGGATTATGCACATCATCCGGAAGAGATAAAGGCGACGATAGATGTCGTGAAGGACGAAAAACGACTTCACGGATATAAGGGGGTGGTAGTGGTGTATCAACCACATCAAAATACGCGGCAACATGAAGTACGGCATGAATACAAAGATGCGTTTGTGGGTGTAGATAAGATTTTTTGGTTGCCAACATATCTTACGCGAGAGAACCCTGATTTAGAAGTTTTAAAACCAGAAGATTTTATTAAAGACTTAGCCAATGTAGAGGTGGCAGAATCGGCTGAAATTGGTGATGAATTGGCGGAAAAGTTAAAAGAGTATGTAAAAGAAGGATATTTGGTGATTTTGATGACGGCAGGGCCAGCAGATGGGTGGTTGAGGGGAATTTTTGGTGCATAGTTAAACCTCCGAGATAAACTCGGAGGTTTTGGGAGGTATCCAATTTTGAAGAATTTGTAAAGTGCGGTAAGCAATTATGATGGAATAAAAAATAAGCATAATTTAAATTTCTTATGTTATAATGGGAAATATGGAAAATAGTCAGGGCGTATCTTTTGGGGGTAAAAGACGTGCTAATGGTTGGTTGGTCGGGGTTTTTGTGGCGTTAGTGGTGGTTATTGTTGGTTTAAGCGTTAGTTTGGTTGTTGTCTTTTTGAGTAGTAATGATAAACGTGATCAATCTGAGTCTATGCATACAAGTAAGTTGGAGGAGATCAACGAGATAGCGCGCGAATTAACAGAAGAAGATGCAAAAAAATTATACGAGGAGACGATTGAGCAGGAGATTACGGACGTTGGCAGGGCACAAGCTAGAATAGAATATGGAAGATACTTACTGTCTAAGGGTCAAGCAGGCGAAATGTTACTTCAATTTGAGCAGGTGGATGATGCAATTTTGGATGCTGGATATAAAATATTATTATATTCAGCTTTAAGAGAATACTATAAGAATATGGGAGATATTATTACCAGTGATGAGTATAATGAAAAAATCGGTGAAGTAGTGAGCAATAGTAGATATGCTGCGGGAGGATAAGATGAGAAAAAGTTTATATGTTGGTTTATTTATTATCTTTACATTGGTTATTTCTTTTGTGGTTAAAGAGGATGTTTTTGCGGGTGGGGGTGCGGCTTCCGGTGTTGACGCATCTGGAGGAAGTTGTGAGGGTGGGGGTAATGTATGGTGGGATACCTGTTTTGGCTATTCGTGGCAAAAATATGAAGTGACGAAAGATTTGCCTGAAGATGGTGTTTCTCTTCACCATACTGACAATACGGGTGGGCCAGTTTATATAAAAGGATGTAAAAGCGGACAAACAATTTTTAACTATGGTTTGGAGGTTTACAAAGGTTCTAATGGGAATGGTCAATCTCTGGGGTATCAAGTATCTACTCAAAAATTTAAAGGAGGAACGCAAGCCGATCATAATTCTGAAGCAAAAGGTGCTTATAATTATAATGGTAGCAAAAATACTATTAGTAACTATACGAGGCCAGTTGGATACGCCACAAAAGATGAGGCAATGAATGCTTTTGAGGTGATGACACATTATGTAGAACAGCACCCAAACACTCCTTTTGTTGGCGATAAAAGTATTGATTGGGATGAAGTGGGGGCTTTTTGTTATGAGCCGGATGCGGAGACTGAGATTAATGAACCCTTTATTGCTAAATCTAACGTTTCAAATGGTGTTGGATATACTACCACTAACTTGGTTTATGAAAATAGCGGAGCACTGGTGACGGCTAATACTGACCCCATTAGGGAGGTAGCTGTGGGGGTTCCTGTGAATTTGAAATTTAGCCATGATTTGTATGCGATGAAGTCGGGTGTCTCGGCAAAATGGGTTATTCTACGAGACTTTCTAAATAACGACAATTATGACATTGATACAAGTGGGCAAGGTGCACGAGATGGTACAGCAGTTTTTACGGATAAACTTAGCGACTTACTTTATATGCCTAACTATAGGCCTTATAATGATGGCGTGAATTCATATATGGCACGAGATAATTATACGGTGACTTTCATGAGCGCAGGGACGTATGAGTTTTGCGAAACCTTAGTATTAGATGATAACGAGATAATGACGAAAGTATGCGCAAAATACGAAGTTAAAAATGAAGGCATTGCACCGACGTATGTTGTTAAATCTAATGTTTCTAATGGTAAAAAGTATAACACTACTAATTTAGTTTATGATAGTATGGCGCCAAAAACAATATATACTAGTTTTAGAACCGTCAAGATGAATACTCCTGTAAGTTTGATATTTAGTCATAATTTATATGCAACGAAATTAGATGAAAATAATACCGGTTGGAGCATAGAGCGGTCTTTTGGAGTTGGTAATTATTCTAATTATGAGATTAATTCAGTTGAAGAGGGTAATAGTAGCGGCAGTGTGAGTTTTACTGACAAAACTAATGAATTTAATGTTTCGCTTTATCAGCCAAGTAATAGACCTTATAGTGATGGTGCAAATTCATACCTGGCACGAGATAACTATACGGTAACTTTTAGAAGTAAAGGTGGGTATGCTTTTTGTGAGACTTTATCGTTAAGCAATCCGTTGCTGAGTAATTTGTTAATAAAGGAAAAGTTAATGACGACGGTGTGTGCGAGATATGATGTTAGGGATGATGCTGGGGGCGATGAAGAAGATGATGAGGAGGATAATACCGATAACCCGTGTTATAGAAGTGATTGGGTGCCCCAATCTTATAATGATTCAGATGAATTGTCTGGTAAAACATCGGTGTTATCAAAAGTAAGAAATGCGACATTGGGTGGTGATTATACTGATAGTGTTTTTGCTAAGCCTACGGATAATATTAATTGGATACATTGTTATTATCCTGGAGTGCAAAAAGTAGCCAATACAATGGCGACGGGAAAAGGTGTAATTTTGCCAGGAATTGGTAACCATGGAAAACATGACCCCAATCTAGGCGCAGATGGAACTACTCAAAATAAATACAGTAAAGTTTCAGTCCTTTATGGAAATTGGAAAAATTATTTTAATGTGGTTTCAACAAACTTAAGAAATCCAATACCAAATAGATCTCCATCGAACGGCAACTATTCTGCTGGCGACGCTACAGTTAGAGCATTAAGGGACGATAGTTATAATGTGGAGTATGGTCGCGGAAAGAATAGAGCTGGAAAGATATTGACGGAAACTGCCATGATAGGTAGTCCAGCTTTTGCGGAGGTAACTAACGATGGTCCACATAATTGGGACTGCAATAAGAAAGAGGATCCTAGTTGCGGTTGTGCTGTGCCCGTGTGCGACAAATACAAGCAGTCATGTGACGCTAATGGTAAAAATTGTGTAAATACATCAGAATGTGAAGAGAGTCATTGCGGGGCGTATAATTCTTGTTATATAAGCAAATGTAAACATTCTAATGATTATATAGGAGTGAACTGGGAAAATTCGGCAGATAGCGACAAGAGTAGTGCATCTGTGAAAGTTCCCTACAACTTCATCAATACAGCTACAATTTCTTTAAGTTCCACATATGTTTATGCGGGTGAAATTGCTACGATTGGCTCATCTGACGTACAAATACGCACTAAAAATAACGGAACTACGGGAGGAATTTACGCTACTCAAGTAGATGATGCTAAAGTAAAGTTCGTAGCGTATTTGTCTAGTAGCAACAGCGGTTCTGTAAAAGAGGGTGTAGGTAGTGGTAAAGACTACAATATTTGTAATGCGTTAAGTGGCACTTATGAGATCTGTAACGAGCTAAATGGAGCCGACAATAATACTTTAAACGCTAGTGGTGCTTTGGGGCTAGGTACTGCTCCAAAAACTAAAGTTGCTTCAGCTTCCCTTACTTCTATTTTAGGTTCCAATTATAACGTTTACGATGCTACGGCTGGTAAATACTATTGTGTAGTAGCAGCAGTTTATCCATATACGAGTGGTAGTGATACAAATATGAATGCTAGTGGTAGCAATAATTGGTATGTTTCAGCTCCTAGTTGTGCTGTAATCGCCAAAAAACCTAGTTTACAAGTATGGGGAAATGGATTATATACAGCTGGTAAAGTAGATACAGCTTCAGCTGAGAAAAGAGTGATTAATGGTTTTGTAGAATTTACTGCACAAAACGCAAGTAATACTACTATCTTTGGTTCATGGGTAGAAACTAATGTCATCGCAAACGGACAAATAACAGGACTAGCAAGTGGAGCTGCAACTGGATTCCCTGGTAGTACCACTAGAACTTCAATAGGTCTAGGTGGTAGTAAAGAAGGCAGTACTAGAAGGTTTTGTGCTTATCGTAGTCCTTTGACGATGCCGAACGCTAGTTGTATAGGTGGGAATGGGATCCCTGGTATAAATTGGAGTACAATTGGTGTTTCTAATGCTAAGATGAATAAGCCCGTAGATCGTGATGAACTTATCTCTAGATTTATGAATGAAGATAATATTGAAAACGATACTAACTATACGACTTTAAGTAGTTTTGCAAATGATAAATTTGGTAATGGAGTTCGTGTCATCCCTGCTGGTCAGTATCAGACTTATGTGATAGATGTTAGCGGTAAAGACTTTGTTATTGACACTAATATTCAATATGAAGATGGATTATATAAGGGTTTTGATATTGATCTTGACGCTCAACACGAAGAGTCTTATAAGAGTTTCTTAGAAATACCAAAATTAATCATTAGAGCAGACAATATTAAAATCAATTGTAATGTCACTAGGATTGATGCTGTACTGATTGCCGATAAGATAGAAAATGGTAACATTAAAGGAAATGTAGATACCTGTGCAAACAGTACAAGTGGAGTAAATGATGGAGCTAGATCAAACCAACTCAAAATTAATGGCGCCATTATTACTGGTTCAATGACTGCTAAGCGTACTTATGGTGCGGGCATAGGTCAGTATTCGGTCATTCCAGCTGAAATCATTGACTATGACACTTCCCTTTATCTTTGGAGTGCTCCGAGAGCTGATGTAGCTTCGTCAGGGAAACTGGACGTAGTCTACATGCAAGAGCTATCACCGAGGTTGTAAAACCTGGTATAATATGAGTATATGAAGAGGAAAACTACTTTTGTTTGCCAACAGTGTGGGGCAGCGTATGCAAAATGGATAGGGCAATGTACGAATTGTCAGGCCTGGAATGCATTGGTGGAACAAGAAGTGGAGTCAGAAATGGATAAAAAGACAACACTTGAAAAAGGTCGTCTGTCTGGTAAAAAGTTGGATTACGTAAAATTATCTTCAATCATGCCATCGGATGCAAAAGCGAGGTTGATTACTGAATTTGTAGATTTGAACAATGTGCTTGGCGGCGGAATATTACTTGGATCAGTATCATTGCTCGCAGGTCAACCAGGAATTGGTAAATCTACACTCTTGATGCAGATTTGTGCGGAGGTAGCAAAAAACCGTAAAGTATTATATATATCTGGTGAGGAATCGGCTGGGCAAGTAAAGTTAAGAGCGGTGCGGTTAGGTGCCGCGTCAGACAATTTAAGTTTTGCAGCATCGACATCAGGAAATAATATAGCAAAAACAATTGAAACCGGTGAATTTGATCTTGTGATTGTGGATTCGATTCAGACTCTTGCTATGGACGAAATATCATCAGCGCCGGGTACTGTTTCTCAGGTGACAAATTGTGGAAATTTAATTATTCGGGCGGCAAAAAAGACTGATACGGCAGTAGTAATTGTGGGCCATGTGACAAAAGAAGGAACTTTAGCTGGTCCGAAAGTTTTGGAGCATTTAGTGGATGTAGTATTGAATTTTGAAGGTGATAGATATGGCGGTTTTAAGACCGTGCGGGCAATAAAAAACCGATTTGGTTCAACCAATGAGGTGGCAATTTTTGAAATGGTCGAAAAGGGACTGCGTGAAGTGAAAAATCCGTCAGCAGCATTATTAGCAGAGCGGACCAACACGGACGGTTCGATTATTTTGGCAACTTTAGAAGGGAATCGGCCGATTTTAGTGGAAATTCAGGCGTTAGCAACGGCATCGAACTATGGTTACCCAAAAAGAACAGCGAGCGGATTTGATTTAAATCGATTAAATTTATTAATCGCAGTGTTGGAAAGACGAACAAAATTGAAATTGTCGGATAAAGATATATTTGTAAATGTAGTGGGGGGGATGAAACTTTCTGATTCGGCGGCAGACCTTGCGGTATGTATGGCGATTGCTTCAGCAGTAGCAGGAAGAAAATTAGGAGAGGAATACGTAGTGTTTGGTGAAGTGGGACTTGGTGGCGAGATTCGCTCAGCGTTTCGTGCGGATCAGAGAATCGCAGAGGCAAAAAAACTTGGTTTTAAACATGCAATTGGCCCAGTTACAATAAAAGATAAATTTGTGGTGCCAGTAAAAGATTTGCGCGAAACTCTGATAAGGTATGTAAAATGAAAATTTTAGGAATTGATCCGGGAATTGGAATTTGTGGGTTTGGATTAATTGAGACGGATAATCGGGCTCTAGCAAAGGTATTAGATTATGGTGCGGTAACGACGACGGTAGATGCGCCTTTGCCAGCGCGACTTTTGGAGCTTTTTGATTCCCTCTCGGAGGTTTTTGCGCAGACACAGCCGGAAATAGTGGCGGTGGAGAAATTATTCTTTGCAAAAAATATTACGACGGGAATTGCAGTGGCGGAGGCAAGAGGAATAGTTTTGTTAGTGGCGGAGCAACGCGGATTGCCGATATATGAATACACCCCGAACGAAATTAAAAAAAGTTTAACAGGTTATGGGGCGGCAACCAAGACGCAAATCGAAGAAATGGTGCGAGTACACTTGGGCTTAGAAAAAAAACCAAAACCAGATGATGCGGCAGATGCTTTAGCGGTGGCAATTACATGTAGTTTTTTGTATGGTCATGGTCCAGATAATAAATATAAATTTTCAAATTCGAGAAAGGAAAAAATATGATTGCACACGTAAGAGGTAAAATTGAAGAGAAATTTGGTAATTGTTTGATTGTCGATGTGAATGGAGTGGGATACGAAATAACGGTGCCAACGCCGGATTTTGAAGCTTGTGTTTTGGGCGAAGAGCGGAAGTTTTACGCTTATCATCAGGTGAGAGAGAATGCAGAAGAATTGTATGGCTTTTCATCATTAAAGGCAAAGAAGATTTTTGAGCTTTTGATATCAGTACAAGGGATTGGCCCAAAGGCAGGAATAGCGATTTTGTCTCTTGCTGAAGCGGAAGAAGTACGAAATGCGATTGCAAATGCGGACATGGCATTTATTGCAAAAGCTTCGGGAGTGGGGAAAAAATCGGCCGAACGAGTGATCGTCGACCTTCGCGATAAGGTGGGGATTCCGAGTCATTATGGGGCTACGGATATAAAGTTTACTAAGGCAGTGAATGAGCCAGATGAAGCGCTTGACGCATTGATTGCACTAGGTTTTCCTTTGAAAGAAGCTACTGCGGCACTTGAAAAAGTGGATTCTAAGCTTTCGGTGGAAGAAAGAATTAAATTGGCCTTGAAAAATTAACTTAACTGTGGTAGAATATACTTTAATCGTTTAATATAAAAGGTAAAATATGAGTTTTTCGATTCTAAAACAGATTGGTGATGCGCAGAAAAAGAAAGCTGTGGTTGATGTGCGCTCTGGCGATACCGTAAGAGTAACCCAGAAAATTAAAGAAGGAAATAAATTCCGTTTACAGACTTTTGAGGGTGTAGTAATTCGAGTAGACCGTAAAGAGTCTCACACTGCGCGAATTGTCGTGCGCAAGGTGACTTCTGGCGTGGGCGTGGAGAAATCTTATTTGATTCACTCACCATTGGTGGAGAAAATTGAAATTACCAAGCGATCAAAAGTACGTCGAAATAATTTATCGTATTTGCGTGAACGTTCTGGTAAATCAGCTAGGCTTTCGGGTAAAGATTTTGACCGAGCGGCCGTTAATGATGTAACGATGGAAGAGGTTACTCCTGAGGTTGAAGTAGTGGCCGAGGTGCCAGTCGAAGAAGCTCTTTCCGAAGAGATAAAAACTGAAGAAACTGAAACTAAAGAAGCCTAATGGCGATTCTTGGAATTGATGAAGTTGGACGCGGACCCTTAGCGGGTCCGCTTGTTGTGGGGGCGGTAATTTTGCCAGAAGCAGAGTGGGTGAGGGAGCTAAAGGATTCGAAAAGACTATCAGCAAAAAAACGGAAAGTTTTGAATGAGATAATTTTAAAAGAGGCAGTAACAGGATTGGGGTTTGTAATGGTAGATGAGTTGGATGCGGTGGGGGTTTCGGAGGCATTGCGATTAGCAACGAGACGAGCTGTGAAGTCGGTTCAGAACCTTCACAGGGAATTTTCACAGATAATAATTGATGGAAAAGTAAATTTTCTAAAGCAAACCACATTAGAAAATTATGTTTCGACGGTAGTAAAAGCGGATGATTTAATAAAAGAAGTATCGGCTGCATCGATTATCGCAAAAGTGGCGCGAGATCATTATATGATAGAGTTGGCGAGTCGGTTTCCAAATTATGGTTTTGAAAAAAATGTAGGCTATGGGACAGCTGAGCATCTTGCGGCAATTAACAAATATGGAATTTGTGAAGAACATCGTAAAAGTTTTGAGCCGATTAAAAGCATGGTGGGATTTTCGCGACCAATGGCAGAACGAAAAAACACAACTTTAGTAGGTAAGCGAGGCGAGGGGGCAGCGGCTGAGTTTTTGGTACGGGCAAAGCATCAGATTTTGGCACGAAATTTCAAAACGCAATATTGCGAGATTGATATTATTTCTTTAAAAGAAGACAAAATTTATTTTACGGAAGTGAAATATCGATGTAATGGTGGTGGGCTTGAGGCGATTACGGTAAAAAAGCGACAACAAATGAAATTTGCAGCGGAAGTGTTTTTGAAATTTAGACAGGAATTTTCTGATTTTGATCCTTTCTTGGCGGTGGCGGAGGTAGAGGGAAGAAATTTTGAAGTAAAAAATTGGTTTTCGTTAAGTTTTTAGTATTTTTTAGAAAAATTCGGTTATAATAGACGTATGGAAGATAATCATAACCAAGATCGGGCGGAAAAACAAACACAAAAGGAAGAAGTCGGAGAGGTAAAAGATCAGATTGATTTTTCTGAAGCGGAGTTGGTTGCAGAGAAGAAAAAATCAAAAAAGGGATTGTTCGCAGGATTAAGTTTTTTGGTGGTTGTAATAATTGTGATAGTTTCGGCGGTTGTGGTAACAATAATAAACCGTGACGGTGGTCAACCTAGTGGGAGCACGGTGCAAGTAGATGACGAGGAGGAGGTAGGCGAACAAGAAATGGATGTGGACTTGATGGCCGGTAGCTTGATGGCGACGGTTGGTGGGCGAACGCTAACCTATAATGCTGCTTATGTGGTAGATGGAATTGAAGCTACAATTTCGGCTGGTGAATATGTTTCAGTGAATGACAACGAGGTGGTGTTTTTAGTAATAAATGGTGGTAAGCTTACGGTTGACGGAAATGTAGCGGTGACTAAAACTGGAAGTGCGGATTTTCAGGGCAGAGGAGATGATTATAGCTTTTATGGATTAAACTCGGCGATTGTGGTGGTGGGGGAAGACTCGTCGGCAACGATTAAAGGTGCAAAGATAACTACGGATGTTTCGGGTGCAAATGCAGTAGTAGCGACAGGTGGTGGAGCGGTGACAATCTTGGATTCGAAGATTACAACTTCGAAAGACAGTTCTAGAGGGCTTCATGCGACGTTTGCTGGTTCAATCACGGCAGAAAATGTCGCGATTGCGACTAAGGGTGGTTCTTGTGCGTCGTTGGCCACAGATAGGGGCGAGGGGACGGTGGTAGCAAAGAAAATGACTCTAAGCACCGCGGGCGCGGGTTCGCCTTTGATTTATTCAACGGGCTCGATTGCAGTTTCTGATTCAAAGGGTACGGCTGAAGGTGCACAGATTGCAGTGGTAGAGGGTAAAAATTCGATATCGCTTAGTGATTGTGATTTTTCAGCAAACGGTAATGGTAATCGTAATGAAGTGGATAATGCTGGGATTATGATTTATCAATCAATGTCAGGAGATGCTGGAGTTGGTGCGGGTTCGTTTACAGCAGAAGATTGTAAGTTTACGATTTTGCCAGATTCGGATGTTTATTATACGACGCCGATGTTTTTCGTAACAAATACAACAGCGACGATTAAACTGACCAATGTAAAGGCGAGTTTCTATGAAGAAGGATATTTCTTGCTAGCTAAAGGAACAGAGGAATGGGGTAAGTTTGGCGCAAATGGTGGAAAAGTGACGTTAGAAACTTCTAATCTTGAAGCAACTAATGCCAGTATTGGTGTCGATGAGATTTCGAGCGTAGAAAGTATCTAGACGTTAAATTTAAATTCAACAACGTCGCCATCTTGCATGATATAAGTTTTGCCTTCGGTGCGGAGTTTGCCGGCGGCTCTTACAGCCTGCTCAGAACCAAGCTCTTTGAGGTCGTCGTAGTTGCAAATTTGAGCGGCAATGAAACCGCGTTCAAAATCGGTATGAATAGTGCCGGCAGCTTCGGGAGCGGTGAAACCTTGTTTGATGGTCCAAGCGCGGCATTCTTTTTTGCCGGCAGTGAGAAAGGATTGAAGCCCAAGAGTTTTGTAAGCAGCTTTAATGAGCTCTTCTAGGGCATCATGTTCTACACTGTAGCTTTTTAGAAATTCCTTACGTTCTTCGTGGGACATGCCAGACATTTCTTCTTCAAGTTTGGCATTGACAAAAATCGCTTCGTGTGGTATAATTAGGTTATGTAGCTGTTTTTGGAGGTTTTTGTCGACAAGACCTTGTTCATCGACATTAAACATATAGATGACGGGTTTATCAGTAAGATAGGGAATATTTTCATCTTCTGGCGATTTTTTACGCTTGGCTTCTATTTTTGCTCTAGTTTCTTCGTCGGCTAGTTGTAATTCTAAATTAATAATATCAATGTCGTCTTTAGCTTGTTTAATAATATCGTCTTCAGGTTTGTTGTCGGCGCGAACAATGTCATTATCTTTGAAGGCTCTGACCACATGACAAATAGCTTGACATTCGCGAATGTGGGCGAGGAATTTGTTACCGAGACCTTCGCCTTTACTGGCTCCTGCTACTAATCCAGCGATATCTACAAATTCCACTGTAGCTGGCACAATTTTTTCTGTTGCATATAGTTTGCCTAGTGTTTTTAGCCTCTCGTCCGGTACTGGTACGATTCCTAAGTTTGGCTCTATCGTAGCAAATGGATAATTCGCCGATAATACGCCAGCATTCGTTAATGCATTGAATAGCGTGCTCTTCCCGACATTTGGCAATCCAATTATTCCGATCTTTAAATTCAAAACCAACCTTTCATTATATTATATCTTGAATTATATATCATCTTATGGTATAATTCAAGGAAAATTCAGAGTGGAGGGCTAAGTTATGTTCTTTAAAAAGGAAAACGAATTTGACGTGATGCGAAAGGAGCTGATGACATATTGTAATAAAGAATATGCGCAATCGTGTGTGAAGTGTTTAGAGGATTTTTCGGAAAGGGCGATAAGCAGTCTGCGCGGTGAAGCGGTTTTTGATGATTCCTTTGTTGAGCAGAGTAAAGCTGATAGTGAAAAAGCATTAAATGTTGTGTTGCGGAAAATTGAACAAATTAGTGATATGAGCGATGGCGACGTAAAACAGCTTTATTATCAAGTGTTTGGAAGGTGGAGTCCTGTTAAGCGTTAAATGTTTTTCTTATGTTTGGCTCGGCGTTGCCGAGCCTTTTTATTAAAAAAGAAAGCCCCGAACCTGTGCATGTCCATCACTGCCTGGCGGACTTTCGATAACATTATATCATAAAAAAGGAAGCTCTCGCGCTCGGCGCATACTGCACCCTGCAAGAACTTCGATATTTATATTGTATCACGTTGTAGGTAGGGGTTGAAAAATTGAGGTAAATTAGATATAATGCTTCGCATGAAAAAAGGTAAAATTATTCCTAATGGCGTGATTCTTGAAAAACATGAGTATAAGACAGTTTTATTGTTTACTGAAATGGGGGTTGATATAGAATTAATTCCAAAGAGTGAGAAAAGAGGAGTTCGCGCACCAGATATTGTGATGAACGGGCTAAGATGGGAAATGAAAAGTCCGAAAGGTGAAGGAAAATATTTGATGCAGAATACAATTCAAAAGGCGGTAAAACAATCCAGGAATGTTATTGTTGATTTGAGGCGAGCAAAACGCTCGCAGGAAAGATGTTTGCAAGAGCTAGAGAAAGAGTTTGACAGCTCGAAAAGCTTACAAAAATTAAAGGTAATTACCAAATCTCGTAAGATACTTGATTTTGGAAAGTAATTGGAGTATAATTAAGTTATTGGAGGCGAGTCCTGCATTGGATATATGCGGGATGTCGCCTTCTTTTTTGTTTGATTATGATGCTTTTCCATTTAGGTTTTGGTAAACGAATTTTGGTAATAAACTGGATAAAAGAGACTGGTTGGTTTAGAAGTTCAAGATTCCGATTTTTAAATTCATAACCAACCTGTGATATCTGTTATTGTTGGTATAATTACAACATAATTTGTTATATAATATAAGGTATGAATAGTGGCGAAAAGCAAAAAGGCAACATTGGGCTGAGCGAGAAAAATGAATGGTCTGAACTTGAAGAATTGGCACAAGATGGGCCTATGAGTGTTAATATAAATAAAGTCGTGAGGAATGAAACGCAGGAAGAAAGACAAGAAAAGATCTCTCAAGCTAAAGCCAAAGTGGAGGAGTCGTATAGAAAAAGTAATGTCGGAGAATCTACTTCTACGGGAACAGAAATCGTTGAAGATGAATCTTCATCTCAAGAACAATTGCCTTCAACGGCGAAAAGAAAATTGAGCAAATATGATATAGCTGAACGCTCCAGGATTGATAGAATAAAATCCGATTTAGATTTTTTTAATGTCGATGAATACGAAAGAAAGCAAATTACCTCTCGACCAAACACCTTCACAAAAACAGTCAGACTGATTGCTGATAAGTTAGGAATAAAGACCAAGCGAAGCGAAGAACGACGCGAAAGAGAAGCCATGCACGTTGCCCTAAGTGAATATCACGAAGAAGAAGCTGCTAGAAGAAAAGCTATAGAAGAAAGAGAGAAAGCTGAAGCCCTTGAAAGGGAGAGAAGAAATGCGGAATATGAGGCTGAGAAAGCCAGGAGAGAAAAGGAAGCTCTTGAAAGAGATATGGCAACAGCTAGAGATGTATTTGATTACAATAAGCGTGACAGGTTCAAAAAGCAAAGAGTTCAAGAAGTGGTAGAGCGTGACCTAAATTCTCACCTATTAACAGTTGATGATTTAGAAATGGAAGCTATTTCGGAAAATCCCGAAATTCAAAAACGCACAGTTCCTTTTGAAGATACAGATATACCAGTCTATGACCTAAAAGGACTTCCTTTTTCATTGCTTTCGACAACCATAGATTATAGGAGTGCGAATAAACCAGGTGAAATAGGGACGGAGACTTTTAGAAGAATTTTAGATGACCCATCCGTTTGGGCCGAACGACGCGATGAAGCGGAAAAAGCAAGTGGATTTGGTACAAGAAATAGTGACGCTAGAGGCGATACGATATCAGCGTCTTATTGGAATTCTGAACGAAATATCGGCAGTCACAAATCTGGTAATTTGATTTATGGATTTGACAATGTTCGGGCAGATTCTGTAATTTCAGTCTTCAATGGTGATGGTGGTACCAGTAATATGGCTGGTGGCGCAGAGACTACCTTGCTGGACCCGGATGCCATAAAACGACTTGAAGGTGCAGATGGAACGAACATATACAATGAAGTATTGCTAAGACGTTATACTGAAAATGGTATTCCCAAGAAACCAGACTACATTATCGTTGAAAACGGAAGAATCACTGAAGAATCGCTTCGTCATGCTAAGTATTTCGGTATACCAATAGTTAATATTGAACGGTCAATTTATGCAGAAAAAGCAGAGAAAAAAGGCGAGGAGCTACTTGCTTCAATAAGTGAAAATGATACATATGAGGAAATGGATGAAAAAATAGCAGAACTTTTAAGTATGTCAAGATACAAAAGAGCTTATCGCACGCTGGAGGGTATTGGACGCAATTATGATATACCACGCCAAATAAACCCAACTCCACTAGAAAAAAGATGTCTTGAAGTTTTGCAAATGGAACAACTTAAACGCTTGGATTTTATAAAAAGCGCACTAGAAGAAGCTATTTATAATATAGGGTCTGCCACGGAAAAAGGCTTGCCGGCAGAACAAAATTTTCCTGGATTTGATTCTTTTGATATTAGGATTTATGATGTGCAAAATCAGTTGTTGCGAAAAAAAGATAGTGACGATAGGAACTCTTTTTATAGTATGCCCGGCAATTGTAATTTTATAAATATAGTTTTTAGACTAAAAGGCAGTTCTCGTAATGTAAAAACACATGTTTACGACGGCAAAAGAATTTATAAAGTTGAAGAAGCGTTGGCAAATGGGATTAGAACAAAAGAAGATATAGAGAATGCAGATAGTAGTTTCTATGATGCTCTTGAGCCTGTAGTATTAAGGTATTTTGAAGCAACTCGCAAAAATAACGACTTAGAAAAATAGCATAACTTGGTCCAGTTATTTTGGGCTAAAGTGGTTTTTGTGGTTTGGTTTTGGTAGCCGGACTTTAACGGAGAGCGGTATATATGTGGTCATGGGTTGGTTTAAAAATTCAAGATTCCAATCTTTAAATTCAAAGCCAACCTTTCTATCTGTTATTATGGGTATAATTATAGCATATTTTGGTATATAATCATTATTATGAAGTGTCTTGTAATAGCGGATAGGAATCCAAATATCGATTTATCACAATTGGCAGAAAATGAAAAGGTGGATTTGATTATTTCTTTGGGGGATTTCGAGCGCACAATGCTTTTGTCTTTAGCGAAAACTAATATTCCAAAAATTGGTGTTTATGGCAATCACGATGCGGGCGAATATATGAACGAAATTGGTATGCTGAATCTACATATGCATACTTGGAATTTTGGCGGATATTCTTTTGGCGGCTTCCAGGGCTGTGTGAGATACAAAGAGAATCCACAAGCTATTATGTATACGCAAGAAGAGGCAGATAGGATGTTTGCGATTTTCCCGCCTGTTGACATATTTGTATCGCACTGTCCTCCTCGCGGAATAAATGATGAGGATGAAATTGCCCACCAAGGATTTGATGGCTTGAAAAGTTATATAGATAGATGTCATCCTAAGGTTTTGCTACATGGCCACACGTATCCGACTGAAGAAAATATGGTTCGGGATTACAATGGGACACGAATTGAATACGTCTCCGGTTATAAAATAATTGAAATCTGATTAAAAATTTCTACGAAAAAAGGTTGGTTTAGAAATACAAGATCCCTATCTTTAAGTTCATAACCAACCTGTGATATCTGTTATTATGGGTATAATTATAACATATTTTGATGTATAATTTAAGATATGAGTAAACCAACAATCTTTCTAGTTCATGGATACAATGGAACGCCAAAAATCTTTAATTATTTTAAAGAAACTTTTGAACAAAATGGCCATGAGGTTGTAATACCGCAATTCCCAACACAAACCGATATCACAATAGATAGTTATTTTGCTGTTTTTGACCAATATAAGACCGGTTTGAATGATAATACGATTATAATTGCTCATTCGATTGGTAACATTATGTCCCTTAAATATTTATGTAAGAACAATATTGCTATTCGTGGGTATGTGAGTTTAGCCGGTTTTGGTGAGCCATTTATAAACGAAGGTCGTGACGATTTGAACAATGTAATTGCTCCGCTTCGTTTAACTGACGAAGAATTAGCGAAACTTCCTGAGCTAATCGGAAAAGCATATTCGATTTATAGTGACGATGACCACATTGTTCCGTTTGACATTCTGAAGAAATACCCGACTATTATCGGTGCGAAAGACTGTCTTATTTCCGGGATTGGTCACATGGGTAAAAAAAGCGGTTTAGAAGAATTACCAGAAGTAGTGGATATAGTAAACAATATTTAAACAGGTTGGTTCAGAAATTCAAGATACCGATCTTTAAATTCATAACCAACCTGTATAACCTGTTATTGTTGGTATTATTATAACATATTTTGGTGTATAATAAAGGTATGAAGATTTTTTTAGCGGCATCGAGTAGTTTTTGGGATAAGTTGCCAGACATTAAAGAAAAACTTGAAAGACTTGGGCATGAAGTAATGTTGCCGTCTACCGTTGAGGACCCGGAGCTAGAGGAAAGGACTTGGGCTGAAAGCGATGAAGCTCATGTAAAGTTGATTAGGAAGCTTTTTGAAGATAGCGAAGAGAGGGTTGGTAAATGGTGTGATGCTTTTTATTTATTGAATTATGATAAACATAATATTTCAGGTTATGTTGGTGGTGCGGCTTTGATAGAATTATATATTGCGCATCGTGAACGGAAGAAGATTTTTATTGAAAATGATGTTTTTCCTGGACCAATGTATGACGAAATAATGGGGTTTGGTCCAGTGTTCGTGCACGGTGATTTGAATAAAATAAAATAAAAAATAGGTTGGTTTAAAAATTCAAGATTCCTATCTTTAAATTCATAACCAACCTGTGCATCTGCTATTATGAGGATAATTATAACTTATTTTATGTTATGATATTTGTATGATAATTAGAGAACCAGGAATTGACGACGAAAAGGTGATATTAGAAATTTATGATGAGTATGTGAATAGCGAACCAATTCCGGGGATAGACACATTTGAGGGTGTTAGAAGTTTTGAGAAATTAGACAAAATGGATTTTAAAGAATGGTTGGCGGATTTAGAGAGAAACAAACATAAGGAGAATTTGCCAGCTGGGTATTCCACACAAACTTTTTGTTTGGTTGAGAATGATGCGGGCGATATCGTCGGTGCAATATGTTTGAGATGGGAAGAGGTTCCGGCTCTCATGGCGCATGGCGGATTAATTGGGTATAGTATAAGGCCAAAAATGAGAGGATGCGGGTATGCTAACGAGATGTTGCGACTGGGACTTCTAGAATTTAAGAGAAATAATAAAAAAATAAAAAAACTTTTGATTACTTGTAAAGATTTTAATATCCCGTCGGCTAGAGTTATTAAAAAAAATGGTGGAATTTATGAAAACAGTTGCGAACACGACGGATTTAAGTATTTAAGATACTGGATAGATTTACAATAGTAACTGGATGGGTTGGTTTAAGGATTTAGAATTCTGATTTTTTAAATTCATAACCAACCTTTCTATCTGTTAATATGGATACAATTATATCGTGTTTTGGGCTATAATTTAAAGCATGGAAAGTAAAGATTATATTGGAAAAAGAGTTAATGTTATGATTGACCGGCCTTTTGGATCTAAACACCCGAAGCATGGATTTATTTATCCAGTTAACTATGGGTATGTTCCGAATACGATTAGCGGTGATGGCGAGGAACTGGATTGTTACGTGCTGGGCGTTTTTGAGCCGGTCGAAAAATTTGATGGGAAGTGTATTGCTGTTATCCATAGGGTGGACGATAATGATGACAAATTGGTTATCGTTCCGGACGGGAAGCAATATAGTAATGATGCAATCGATGCTCTAATCGAGTTTCAGGAAAGATTTTTTAAACATACTGTTATCAGATAATATAAAAAACCATTACTGTTTGGCGAGCTTCTTATAATATGCCAAATCAATGTAAAACGATGTTTGTGTTTTTCTATTTTGATTTTGATAAACGGATTTTTGTAGAAAATGAGAAGGAGTAAAAAGGTTGGTTTAGAAATACGAGATTTTGATTTTTAAATTCATAACCAATCTGTGGTATCTGTCATTGTGGATTTAATTAAATCATATTTTTGTGTATAATTTAAGTAGTATTTTAATGAAAAAGGATGATTGTAATGATAAAAAAGAATAAGCTTTCAGTAAAGATAAAAAGTTTTTTTATTGCGGTGGGATTCATTGTTTTCCCGCTAGTGATAGGTTTAATATCTTCAGCCTTGACTGGTGATGCAATGATGTCGTTTGGCAAATTAAACCAACCACCTTTAGCACCACCAGCATGGTTATTTCCGGTAGCGTGGACAATACTATATATATTAATGGGCGTAGCATCGTATTTGATTTATCAGTTAAAACCAAGAGCAAAAAAAGAAAAGAATTTAAGAAAAGCGGAACTAATTGTATATTTTGTACAACTTTTCTTTAACTTTATGTGGACATTGTTATTTTTCAAATGGGAATTGAGATTTTTTGCGTTTGGTTGGTTGATTGTGATGTGGGGGATGATTTTGGCACTGATTATTATGGCATTTAAGAATCGAAAAGCAGCGGCTTGGTGTTTATTACCATATATTTTATGGTGTACATTTGCGGCGTATTTAAATATAATGATTGCCGTGCTAAACTAAAAGGGTGAAAGTAAATAAGAAGTCGGGTTTGTTTAAAAAATTTTTAGGAGTGTTTTTGATGGTCGTGATTGTTGTGGCAATCATTAATCATCAAATGATTTCAGATTTTGTAAGGGGATGGTTTTATTCGCCTTCGTTGGAAATGTTGAGAGTTCGAGAAAAGTTGAGTTTAACGGAAAAAGGTGAATTAATTTTTAATGCTTCGTGGCCAGAATTTAACGACGAAGTAGATTTTAATGCTAACTGTTTGTCGTATAATGAAGAAGAGGCGATATTGGGTTGTTATAAAGGGCAGAGAATTTATGTCTATTCTATTGATAGTAATGAATTAAAAGGGATTACAGAATTAGCGACGGCTCACGAATTACTTCATGCGGTTTATGAAAGAACGTCAAAGATAGAAAAAAATAATCTAAGGGTGTTACTAGAAGGGGTTTATAAAACCAATCAGGAAGCTTTAAAAAAGGAAATTGAAATTTATAGCGATGATGAAAGAATAGAAGAACTTTATGTGCGAATCGGGACCGAAATTAAAAAATTGCCAGAAGAATTAGAAAAACATTACGCAGAGATTTTCAAGGATCAAGATAGGATTGTAGATTTTTATGAAAGCTATATTGGAGTATTTCGGAGGTTAGAGGCAGAGTTTAAGGCCTTGAAAGTAGCAATGAAAGAACTAAAAAGCCAGATTGATATAAAAAGTGCAAAATATAAGATACGCACAGAACAACTAAATAACAAAATTTATGAGTTTAATAGTTGTGCGAATCAGATAGGGTGTTTTAGTAGTCAAGATGAGTTTAATATAAAAAGAAATGAGATATTGGCCAATCAGGCTGAGCTAAAAAGTTTTTATGACGAAATTGACGGTTTAATTAACCAATATAACTTGGATGTAGAAAAATATAATAATAATATAATACGTAGTGAAAAATTGCAAAATATAATAAATTCGCATGTAATAGTTGAGGGTATATAGTGCGATTGAGGGTTCGAAGATTGTCAGTCGTTGTGATGGCGCTTTTGGGAGTGGTTTTGTGGTTGGTGATAAATCCAGAAAGTTATGAGGAGGTTTTTACTAGGGTAGAAAATACGGGGGCGGAAGCAGGGTTGAATTATGCAGCGGAAGCAATAACGGAAAGCGATGGAACAGCGAGGTTGGCGAGTGAAGTTTTGGAGGAATTAAAAGTTAAAGGACGAGCACCGAAGATTGGGTATTCTAGAGAAGAATTTTATTCGGGATGGCCGACAGCGGAAGGATGTTCCTTAAGACAACGAATTTTGAAGCGGGAATTTGGCGAAACGGCGGTGTTGGATGGGTGCGTAGTGTTGGCAGGAGAATTTGATGAGCCATATACAGGTGAGCATATGATATTTAAGGATAAGACCGAAGTGTCAAAACTTCAAATCGATCATGTAGTGGCACTTTCGGATGCTTGGCAGAAAGGAGCACAATATATGGACTATGAAGTGCGTAATAAAATTGCGACGGATCCTTTAAATTTGTTGGCAGTAGATGGATTAGCGAATAATCAGAAGTCAGATGGAGATGCGGCGACATGGTTGCCGGCTAATAAAAAATTTCGGTGTCAATATGTGGCGAGGCAAGTGTCGGTAAAATATAAATATTCGCTTTGGGTGACAGAGGCGGAGAAAGAGGCGATCTTGAAAGTACTTTCAAATTGTCCAAATGAGCCGGCAATTGGTGTATAATTACAAATAAGTAAGTGGAGCAAAATATGAAAAAATATATTTGGAGTGCGTCGATTGGAGCTGTGGTTTTGGTAGTAGGGGCGTTTTTGTTGGGGAGATATGCGTTCCCTAATAATAGTTTAACTAGTCTGCCAGCGCCTGAATTGTCAGAGGGTGAAAGAGGGCAACTTGGAATTGATAAAAATATTAACGAATCAACCATTGACCAATATCTTAATCGATCGGACGTGGTATATCGGGATGTGAGAATGTTGAAAGATTTAGGAAATTATGAAGCGATCGGGGGTGATTCGTATCTGAGTGGTTTTGTAAACGGATTTGAAGTAGTGCCTTTGCCATATCTTGTGAATGTGACGGAGTTGCCAGAAGCTGTAGGGGATACTTACGCGGGCGAGACTTTGTTTACGAATAAAAATGGAAAATATGTGGCAAATTATAGAGAATCTATGGATGTTCTGGAGGCATTGTTTCCTAAAGACAAGGTGATATTTTTGATGTGTGGCGGTGGTGGATATTCAGGAATGATGAAAGATATGTTAGTGGCACTTGGTTGGGACGAATCAAAAATTTATGATGTGGGTGGGTATTGGTACTATGAGGGTGAGAATGATGTAAAAGTGAAGCGTGAATTAGAAGATGGTGGGGTGGTTTATGATTTTTATAAAGTGCCTTATCATGAAATTGATTTTGATATTTTAACCGAGATTGACTGATGACTAGTAAGCAACAAAATAAAAGAGTTGGAGTTTTAGTAATCACGCTAGTGATAGTGCTGATTGGCGGGGTTTTATTTGTGGGGGCGACGAGTGGGTGGTTCGATGATTCAAAGGTGATACTAGATGCGGAATATATTTGTGAGGAAAATTGTGGTAAATTGGCAGAATTAAATGTTTCTTCGTATGAAACTTTGGTTAAGGAAAAAAAATCTTTTATAGTTTTCATAGACCAGGACGGTTGCACGATGGCGGATAAACTAGAAGGGTATACGGATAGTTATGCCGAAGAAAAAGGAGTATGGCTTTATAAGATGATGTTTTCAGAAGTAAAACAGTCGTCTTTATATAATTTTGTAAAATATTATCCATCAGTGGCGATTATTTCAAAGGGAAAAGTAGTAGCGTGGCTTCGTGCGGATAATGCTGAGGACGCTGAGGTGTATAATGATTATGGGGTGTTTCAAGAGTGGATGGACGAATGCCTACAATTAAAATAAGGTAATTTGTTAAAAAATTTAAAAAAACACTTGACAATATTATTATGCTTGTGCTAACATAGAAGATGTTAGAGGTCATATTTAACATAATAAAATATAAAATGGTTCTGCTGATAAGGCGGAGAAGAAAGAGTAAAAAATGAAAAAAATAGCAATTACAGGTATATCCGTAGCCTTGGCGGCAGTGCCGGTGGCTGGGGTGTTTGCGGCTACGGGTACAACCGTAACTGATACCATAGAAGTTACAATTAACTCAGCTTGTACGATTACTACAACCAATGCAGCTAATACCTATTCAGCAACGATGACAAACGGTCAATTGAAGAGCGATCTCGGTTCAACACAAATGACTATTGCTTGTAACGATGCTGCTGGTTGGCATGTCACGGCTGTTGGTTCAGGTAGCGATGCGTCTAATAAAACCGCAATGAACGCAAGTGGTTCTGGTACTGATATTGCTACTGGCATAGCTACGTCTGGTGGTACGTCTAATTGGGCTATGAAAGTAACTGGTACTGGTGCTACTGGCTTCACTAGCTTTGCCGCTGTTCCTTCTAGTGCAACAGATGTTGCTACCGGTTCTGGCGCTGCAGCCGATGCTACCCTTACTACTACTTATCAAGTATTTATTAGCGCGACTCAACCAGCTGCTACTTATACTGGTCAGGTAACTTACACACTTGCTCATCCAGCTAGTTAGTCTGGTCTGCAATCAACTTGGGTGTGGCTCCTTTTAAGGAGCCATATTCATCATAAAACAAGCTATGGGTCAATTTAGATAGACATCTAATTGAAGACTTAGTCATTAATAATATAAAGCGGGAGAAAAGATGTCAGATTCTAAAAGCAATTGGCAAAAACATAAAAATAGTGTTATTGTTTGTTTTTTTATAACAATTATTGCATTTGTTTCATGTTTGTTCTTTATCGGTGAAGAAACATATACTGAATCTAAGCAAGTATATTCTATTGAGGTCTTACAATGTCTTAGTTCTAATCCAATAAATTCCTTCTTTGGATATTCTGACTCAGTAAATAGCAAGCATGAAATAAAAATTACATACAGACAAGATGAACCAGATAAAATATCTTACTCTTATAACAATATTCTTTCTTCCGAAGAAGACGCTCAACATGTAGATGCTGTTTTACATGCAAAGTACAATAATTATATGGGTGAGCATAAGCTTAATCTATCAACTTTAGGACCAATTTTTATGGTAGTTGAAAATAAGTTTAAAATTAATTTTTACACTAAGTTTTCTAATATTAATGCGATAAATGGTGTTGTTTTCTTCTTGAGCCCCGAAGAGGTTGTTAATGTAGCAAATAATTCTATAGGCAAAACGAAAGAATTATATACTAGTAAAAATTTCGTTTGTAGTATAATCAACAATAATGAGGAAGAAGATGAAAAAGAATAAAATTAAAGTATTCATAACAATGCTCGGGATTGTTTTATCCCTAGGAAGCAATGTTGTCTCAGCTGCTGACAAAAATAGCTCAACACTAACCGTATCGCCACCTAACCAAGAAATAATTCTTGTTCCAGGAGAAGTATATGAGGGCGCTATTGTGGTAGCGAATTCAAATGAAGCTGACAGGGATCTCGTTTATTCTGTTTCTGTCGGTTCCTTTAGTCAAAAGAGAAATGATAACAGTAATGATGACTATGGTACTGTAGATATTGAAACCGTATCGTCATATAACCAAATGATGGACTGGATTGTACTAGGAAAAGAGCATGGGACGGTGGCTCCAAATAGTCAGGATACTATACCTTTTAATATTATTGTGCCTGTTAATGCTCCGGCCGGTGGTCAATATGCAACAATTGCAATTCAGGATGATACAAAACTGGATAATGGTTCTGGTAATATTAATATTGAAAGTAAAGTTCGTATTGCTTCTATTATTTATGCTGAAGTTGCGGGTGAAACTCATGAAGAGGGTAGTATTATCGAAAACCAGCTTCCAACCCTTCTTTTAAAGAACACCGTTGATGCCACTTCCCTCGTCAAAAACGAGGGGAATGTTCACACTGATGCTAAGTATATTTTACAAGTCTGGCCGTTGTTTTTTGACGAAGAAATCTGTACTAACGAAGAAAATGTTACTACTAGCCTTATTATGCCAGAAACCGAACGTTACCATATAGAAACTTGCAATCTCCCAGCTATCGGCATTTTTCGTGCTAAACAGACTGTTCAAATTTTTGGTGAGACTTCAATTGTTGAAAAAATTATCATAGTTTGTCCACTTTGGCTACTAGTGATTATCGTGCTCCTAATTGTATCTATCATTATGTGGCTTATCATGAAAGTTAAAGCTAGAAAACAAAATAAATAGTCGTTGCATATTATTAGTGAAAGTTAAAAAAGGGTATTGACATGGTGGCGCAAGTGCGATATAATGGGGGGAGTTTAAGCAAGTCGGTATTTTCGACCTCTACAAAAAGAAATAGAAAGCGAGGAATCTTTTGAGGTCGCTTGAAGTGGCTTCAAAATAATTCTTTTAAGACTCTCTAGTTTAACAATTTGGATAAACGATAAAGATTTTAAAGACGACATTAGTAATCGAATATCGATTGCTAGTTAAGTCAATGCATAAAAAGGTAATTAAGGGCACTGATAGTGGATGCCTTGACAATCAATACCGATGAAGGCCGTAGGAGTCTGCGATAAGCCTCGGGGATCTGACAACGAGAATTGATCCGGGGATTGCCGAATGGGGAAACATAATATGGGTCATGCCATATTGTTACTACCTGAACACATAGGGTAGAA
>JAEEGL011643490.1_pt1 | contig 48101 bp, 38 predicted proteins | sample 9134231 | NCBI WGS metagenome assembly JAEEGL01 (sample SAMN16246548, study PRJNA631951) | gut metagenome | biome: gut microbiome; feature: rumen; material: fiber-attached | host: Bos | place: Iran: Karaj | collected 2018-10 | reverse complement strand
TGCCTGTGGAGAAAGCAATGCTTCAGAACATCGTGGAAGCAGACGGCGGAGATTATTCCAAGGTGAATCTGATTCCGGAATATGTGGAAAACGAACCTGCTGCTCTAAAACAGGATATCGATGCAATCTGGGTATATTATGCATGGGCGGGAATCAGCTGCAAGCAGGCAGGACTTGATACCAATATGATTTATTTTAAGGATATTACACCGGAGTTTGACTATTACAGCCCGGTTATTATTGCGAATACGGACTGGGTTAATTCCAATCCCGAGACAACGAGGGCATTCTTAAATGCATGTAAAAAGGGATATGAATTTGCCGTTGAGAATCCGGATGAAGCAGCGGAAATTCTTTGTAAGCAGGTTCCCGAACTCGATCCGGAACTGGTACGGGAAAGCCAGGAATGGCTGGCGGATCAGTATATGGCGGATGTTACCCGTTGGGGATATATCGATCAGGCAAGATGGGATGCATTTTATAGCTGGTTATATAAAAACGGCTTAAGCGATGAAATCGCTCCGGGATACGGATTTACCAACGAGTTTTTACCGGAATAGATTGTACTACAGTTGTAGGTCAATGTAATGGAAAAAGAAATCTTATGTGCAGAACACATTTCAAAAGCATATGGGGATAAGGAGATTCTGAAGGACATTGATTTTTCTTTGGAAGAACGAGAACTTGTCTGTCTTCTTGGAGTAAGCGGTGTCGGAAAAACAACTTTGTTTAATATACTCTCCGGCCTTACCAAACCCGATTCCGGTAGTGTAAAGCTTAAGGATTCACAAGGTGAATTTCGGGATATCACGGGAAAAAACGGGGAGCTCAGTTATATGCTTCAAAAGGATTTATTGCTTCCGCATATGCACGTGATTGATAATGTGGCACTCCCGCTGACTTTAGGCGGAATGTCTAAACAGAAGGCTAGAGAAACTGCATCGGAACACTTTAAAAGATTCGGTCTGGAAGGAACGCAGTTTAAGTATCCGTCGCAGTTATCCGGCGGTATGAGACAAAGAGCTGCACTTCTTCGAACCTATCTTTGCGGAAACCGGGTTGCACTGTTAGACGAACCGTTTTCCGCACTTGATACGATTACCCGATCTTCCATGCAGGAGTGGTTTTTAGAGGTTATGGATGAACTTAAGATGTCCACGATTTTTATCACGCATGACATTGATGAAGCCATTCTGATTTCGGACCGGATTTATATTATGAGCGGTTCTCCGGCAAGTTTAACAACGGAATTCGGGATAGACCGTCCGAAGCCGAGAAATCAGGCATTTACGCTGACGGAAGAATTTCTTGAATACAAAAAAGAAATCCGAAGGTTGCTGTTCGTAGATCAGATCACTTTTTCCTGACTGGTAAGATCTCTTGCAATACACCTCTTCCACGGGTACCCGGACGGTCTTTTTTATGGTTTTCAAATGAAGGAATAATTGATATAATAATGCGGGACGAAATGTTGATTCTTCCCGCATTCTTTATGCCGCCAGAGGGAAGCATACAAGGCAGGATTATACGAACTGTGTTTGTAAAAATTCGAAAGACAGTGATGCATGCAGGCGCAGGTTCACAATAAAATATCAGGGAGACCGATAATTATGGCCAGAATGTCTACGAAAGAGAATAAGTCGATTTATCAAAAGACCCGCGAGGACTTGGGTTACAGCCGCGAGAAAGCAGCGGATATTTTGGAAACCATACCGCCCGAGAGAATCGAGAGAATCGAAAGCGGCAAGTTTACCGCTCATCCCGATGAAATTGTAACCATGGCGCAGAAATACAAGAAACCGTATTTGTGCAATTATTACTGTGCAAATGAATGCGAAATCGGCAGACAGTATGTGCCGGAAATCCAGATGAAGGATTTATCCCAGATTATTCTTGAGATGATTGCATCCTTAAATTCGGTTCAGAAAAAGCAGGAGAGACTGATTGAGATTACTGCGGACGGAGTTGTGGAGAAAAATGAGGTCGGCGATTTTATCGAAATACAGGACGAACTGGAAAAAATATCCATTACGATAGAGACGCTGCAGCTCTGGCTTGAGAACAAAATCGCGTCCGGCCAGATTGACATGGATGCTTATAAAGAAGCGATGGCGGCAAGAAAAGACAAATAAATCCGAACGAATAAAAGAGGTACGGTAAAAGCAGTTGTGAAACCGGTTAAGCGAAAAAAGAATATTATCGTTTTAGCAATACAGGGAGCAATGATTCTGCTTCTTGTTTTGCTGTCTGCGGGCATTGCGGAAAAGACCTGGACGATTGACGGATCGGAAATAAAGTATGCCTACGAAGATGATGAAAATATTGTTTTCACGGGTGGAAACCGTACGCTCGGAATCGGAACCTATCGCGTTATATTTCATTACCGTACGGACGGAGAAAACAATACGTACCGTTTTTCTTCCGGCTTTGAAGACACTTCGCAGATTCATTATGACAGGGGCATTGTTTTTAATCCGTCGAAGCGGGAACAGACGGCAACCCTTACGCTTACGGCACCCGTTTCCGATTTTGAAACAAGTATTTATCAGAAAAGTTCAAGTGACATTCTCATCGATGAAATCGAAATAATAAAAGATACCCGCGGCTACCGGGTTTTTGCGGTGTGTTTCTTTCTGCTGTTTCTGGTAAGTGACTTGATTCTTCTATGGTACGACCGGACAAAGGATAAATGTATTTTTGCGGTGGTTTTGATTGCACTGCTTGCGGGGCTCCCGATTTATGCGGGATACCTTACCGGCGGACATGATCTGACATTCCATCTGTTTCGGATCGAAGGAATAAAAGAAGCACTTCTTAGCGGACAGTTTCCCGTGCGTATCCATCCGACACCTTATAACGGCTATTCCACTCCGACGGCCATGTATTATCCGGAACTCTTTCTTTTTGTTCCGGCGCTTCTTCGGATGGCGGGTGTCAGTGTCCATACAACATTTCAGATTCTGCTTATGGGCATTCATTTGGGAACGGCTGTCATTTCCTATACCTCCTTTAAGTTTATTTCAAAGAACTCCAAAATCGCAGCACTTGTATGTGCTTTCTATACGCTGAACTTTTATCGCATGGAGATTGTTCATTACCGGTATGCAATCGGAGAGGCTCTCGGAATGATGCTGATTCCGCTTTTCCTGTTGGCGTTTATGAATCTGGTTCGCTGCACGGAGAATACATTTAAGGCACACCGGAAGAATATCATTTTGCTGGTTTTAGCATGTACCCTGATTATCCAGTCCCATCTGCTGACCTGTTATCTGCTTGTCCCCATGGGAATTGTTCTTTTATGCGTTTATGCAAAGGAACTGATTAGGAATAAAACCTGGATTGATATTCCCGTCGCTTTGGCGCTGACATTACTTTTGAATGCATGGTTTTTCCTGCCGCTTTATGAGATGACGGGACTGAATTATTACATGAAGAGTGAGAAGAATTATGATATCGGTGAGAATGCCCTTTTAATCAGTCAGATTTTCTTCACATCCGGAAACATGGACGGCGTAACGAAAGAGATTTTAAACGGAGTTTCCGGAGAAATGCCGCTTACCATCGGGCTTTCGGCAAGCGTTGTTTTTGTCGGGCTGCTGCTTTTGGCACCGATTGTGTTCCGCAAACGGGATGAGTCGCCGAAAGAGGCAAAACTGTATCTGGTATCGATGCTTTTAACCATTGTTTCTTTGTGGTTATGCACGAACTTATTCCCCTGGTATTTAGCCAGGGAAGGAGGGGAGTTTTTCACCAAACTGTTAGGGGTCATGCAGTTCCCGTGGAGATTCCTCACCATGGTTGTCTTCTTTGAAAGTCTGGCCTTAATCGGCGGCCTTAAGTTTATCGAAAAAGAGGATTATTATAAAATATCCTGCTTTTTAGTGGCGCTTTTGTCACTCATTACTTTATTTATCGTCAGTGAGAAATTAGTGACGGGCGATTCGCCCCGCAGGATTTATAATGAGGCGGTCCGTTACCGCAAATACATCACCAAGGATTATTTAAATATCAATACCGACATTTATAAAATTCCTCCTGAAGAGGAGCTGTTAGAGAATACCTATATTGTTTCCTACCGGAAAGAAGGATCCAATGTATGGATGGAAGTGAATAATACTTCGGATTTCGAACAGCCGATTAATGTATCGTTATTCCTTTTCCCGGGATATGTTGCTACGGATGATTCAAATGAGACACTTCTTTTGCAGGAAGGAACAGACGGTCTGATTGCCGTTATGGTACCTCCGCATTATCATGGCAATATTAAGATTTCGGTAAAAGAAAAGCCGCTTTGGATTGTGGGCGATGTGATTTCCGTTGTCGTTTTATTCGGCCTGCTTGCCGCTTATATTGTTCCGTATTTCATGGAAAAGAACAAAAATACCGGGATGAATTTGCAAAACAGTAAGTCGACGAATAAGAATTCGAACGATAAAAAACCACATAACAAAAAATCAAAAAAATAACCGGTTTCAGGGAAAGAATGACCGGATCATAAATGACGAATTCAGAGGAAAAATGAAAAGAAAAACAGCTAAAGAAGAAAAATTCAATAAAGTAAAAAGACGGCGTGTGCGTTTCTTTACCGTATCATGCATACTTTTCGCATCCGCTTTTTGTTTGGCAGGCTGTGGAAAAGAGAAGGAAGAAGCCTCTTCGGAGCCGCAAAGTGTAAGGACCGTTGTTTTTGATGACGGTTCCGCGGGAAATATCGTTTTACCGGAAAGTGAAATCGTGCCGGAAGAGAAGCATACGACCATTGAAGGGGTAAGAACACTGTCGATCTACCGCCGGAATCCGGAAACAAAAGTCCGTGAGAAAAAGACGGAATTTGTTTCACCCTGGGTGCGGGGCACGGATATCTCGAGCTTTGAAGTTTTTGCGACGGATACGGACAGTTTCAGTTTCCAGACAGCATACTTCGATGATGCATTTCTTTCGTACTGGAATACCTATGACGGAAATGAAAACTGCCGGATTGGATATACGGTGGATTTTGATTTGAAAAACGGAGAAAAAATCCACAAGACGCTTTTAAAAGCGGGCGATGAACTTTCTTACCGGGAATATCTGGAGAATTATCTTTATGACGATGTGCATCAGACCAAGGGTGCCTGGTATTCGCATCTTCTTCCGAAAGAAATGAAAGATACGACGTTAATGACCTCGATTAAATTTACGCCGGGTGAACGAATCGAAGAAGTGGGAGATACCATTACCTGCACCGCATTTGTGTATAATTCGGATGAGGATTTTGATGAAGACGGCGATTATATCGGGGATGTCAGCAGTACCGTTGTGATTAAAAGAGAGTAATGACAAAACGTCAGGTCAGCTTAAATATCCCATAACTCCGATTCCGTGTACACCGGTGCTTACGTGGCATACGATACTGATCGGGAGACGATAAAGCTCGATGGAGGGATCTTTAAAATATTCCTGAACGGTTTTAAGCCATTCTTCTCCTTCTTCACGGCTTCCGGAATAGGCGGCACAGATGATGCTGTTTCCCTGGGAAAAACGCTTCTGCTGGTCCTGCTCAATGGCATGGAGCATAATCTTGTCCGCTTTCTTCATGCCGCGTTCTTTGGCATAGGAATCCAGTTTTCCGCCCTGAATCTGTAAAACGGGCTTGATGTTCATAATGGTAGCAATGGTAGCGGCGGTAGCGGTAACACGGCCGCTTTTTTTGAGCAGATCCAGTGTATTTACCGCAAGATAAATGCTGGAATTGTAAGAATCGTTTTCAAGGTATGTTTTAATGTCTTCCGCGCTCATACCACGCTTAATCATGACCAGAGCATCCAGCGCGGAACGTCTCTGGGAAATGGAGATTCGTTTATTGTCTACGACAAGAACCCTGCCGTCATAATCTTTTGCCATACCCATGGCAGTCTCACACGAGCCGCTTAAGGCACTGGACATGGGAATATAGATGATTTTGTCATGGGTTTCCAAAATGCTGTCCCATAAATCAAGCAAATCACCTAAAACCGGCTGCGCCGTGGATACATCCGCCCCGTTATCAAGCCGTTCGCAGAATTCTTCATATGTGCAGTTTACATCTTCGATGTAGTCTTCTCCGTCAATGGAAAAAGGCATTTTCATCAGATATATGCCGAGCTTTTCTGCTTCTTCGGCGGTAATGCTGCTGTTTGTATCGGTAACAACCGCGATTTTCTCCATGTATTACTCCTTTTTGTATTATCCGGTTACGAATCCGTAAAAAGAATCGTCAAAATCTTAAAATTTTATTAATCCCTATGCAGATGATGATACAATGCAAGGGTTTTTCTGTCAATGAAAATATTAAGAAAAAATAAAAAAACTGGGAAAAATATATTAAAAATATGAGGAGAACGGACAGGAAAAAACCGGAAAAATGATAAAGCCGGAAGGACGGTTAAACGAAAAAAACAGTTTGGGAAACTTCTAAGGAGAAGAAAATGGTGAAAAAACAATCCGGAAAGGAAAAAAGAATCATCTATATATAGAAATTGGCTGAAAAAGGGGAAAAACGGAACATATAGAAAGTTAACTCATGATTTAATTATTTAATAAAAAGTGACTATTTCGGTCATTTTTGAACTTTTTAAGATGAAATCAGGGAAGAGGAATCATATTGCCCTGAAGAGTGTCCTTGATAATCCCGACAGACTCCCTCAACATATTGTTGGGAAGAAAACGGGGGCTGGAAGGAGCCGAAATACCATATATTGATGTAAGTCCCTGCTTCTTGGCAATGGCCGTTCCCCGGTAAATGTGAAAATTGTTGCTTACAATTCCGACGGTGGCATCGGGGGAGGAAAGAAATTTTTTGGAATAAAGAATATTCTGGGTTGTATTGCCGGCCTCATCTTCTTTTATAATTTGTTCTTCGGGAATGCCGGCTGTCGTAAGATAATTTTTCATTCCCTCTGCTTCGGTTTCGTCTTCGTTACTTCCCTGACCGCCGGAAACAATGCAAACGGTTTCGGGATTATTCTTCAGGTATTCCGCGGCGGTATCCAGGCGGAATTTTAAAACCTTCGAGGGACCGGTGGAACGCATCTGGGCTCCGAGAACAATGATATAATCCAGATGATCCGGAGCGCGGTCGTTAAAATGAATCAGAATACAAAACTGGGTATAGGCAAAGACGGATATTATCATTCCGATTAATGCAAGACAGATGATACGGGCCGGGACGGGGATATGTTCATACAGCTTAAAATGCGTAAATGCAGCCAGCGCAAGAAAACCGGCGCCGGTAAAAAACCAGACCATAAAAAAAGGGGTACCGCTTTTGGCACTTAAAACAACGATACCGTAAAGAACGGCGACTGCTGCGATTACGATGAAAATAATTGTCAGAACGGTTTTTCCGTGCATATCATTCCTTTCGAAGGATTCTTATACTGCCGAAAACAAAACAGAACACACCGGAATAAAAATTCCATTTGCCGGATTTTTATGAAAAACAGGTTTCAATGACGGATATAAACTCCGGAAAAGATTTATTTAAGCAGTTTATGTCGTCGATTTCCACATTTTTCCGATGAATGACACCGAGCAGTACCGCGCACATGGCCATCCTGTGATCGTGATAAGAGGAAAGAACAACCGGAGAACTGCCAAAGGATTCCGCTGATTCCCCGTTGCGGGGATAATAAGAGGATCCGTAAATAATCAGCGTATCTTCGCTTTCTTCCGTCTTTACATGAAAAGCATCCAGCTGTTCCCTTACGGCTTTTACGCGGTCGGATTCTTTAATCCGAAGTCTTCCGATTCCGCTTAGTACGGTTTTTTCAAAAAAGAACGGAGCGACACATGCCATGTAGGGAGCGATATCCGGCGTGTCATTACAGTTAACGGTTGTTTCTTTAACGGCGGGACCGTTATGATAATCAATGCCGTCGGTCTGCTTAAGGAAATCAAGAATGGCAATATCCCCCTGACGGGAGGAGTAATTCAGATTATTTACCGTGATATCGGAAAAAAGCTTCAGGCAAAGCAGAAATGCTCCGTTACTCCAGTCCCCTTCCACATTAAGTTCTTTCGAGGGAAACTTTCGATACCCCGGTGCATCGACAGAATAGACGTTTTCCTTCAGGCAGACAGGGTTATCGTATTTGGAAAGAGCATCCTCGGTCAGTTTAAGATAATGAACGGATTTCAGTTCGTTAAAAATACAAATCGTGCTCGGAGCATCCAAAAGCGGTAAAGCCATTAAAAGTCCGGAGATATACTGCGAGGAAACACTTCCGTCTATTGTATATTCACCCGGGGTCATGGAACCCGAGACGAGTATACGTCTGGTGCTCTCCTCTTTCCGGATGGTGATTCCGTGAGGAAAAAGGGCATCCTGAAGTTCTTTTACCGGACGATCAAAGAGGCGCCCTTTGGTTTCGAAAATGATTTCCCGTACGCCTGTTAAGCGGTGAGAACCAAGCAGAAATGCCGCTGCAACGGGAATCATGAACCGAAGGGTGGAACCGCTTTCGTTACAGAAAAGAATGACATCTTCCGTGTTTTTTTCTTCGGATGCATTCCGAATGGCTTTGTCAAGTGCCGATAAACAGGCTTTGGTTGCCAGGATGTCTTCGTTATCGCTTTGTTCGGGCGAAAGATTTGCCCGGTCTCCGCACAGGAAACGGACAATCAGCTCGCGGTGTGCAATTGATTTCGAAGCGGGGGCGTCGATGGAAAAATCAATGGTTTTATTTTCGAAACACAGGTTCATTTTCTTCCTCCGAGTGTTCACGGGATTGCGGAAATTCTGAAGCCGTAAAGCAATCCGTTATCATAAGCCGGGGCCGGAGATTTTTGACTCCGATATCATTATATCAAAGGAAGCGGTTTCGAGAAACAGAGAATTTCGGGGGCGTTCTTGAGAAAAAGGGAATGCGATGGTATTATATAAGTTGGTTTACAGGGTTTTTGCGCTTTTTAACGGGAAAAGAACCAAACCGTAAAATTTGTAATTAAATAAATACAATATTATATGACTTGCAGGAAGAAAAGAAAAAAATGAATTTGCAAAACAGAAGTAAAAGAAATCACATAACATACACTTTGAGAGGGATTATCTGTCGGCCGGCGGTAATGGGTTGTATACTGCTTGCCTGTTTGTTTCTTATTCCTTCGTTTCATACACTGAAGGTTCATGCCGAAGAGGCCGATTCTCTTTCGGTAACGCTTACTTCCTCGGGAGGTCAGGATACATCGAAATTAAAAGATTCCTCCACGGAAAGCACGGTTGCGTTTAACTCGGGAGAGGTGCTTACCGTAAAAGCGGAAGAACCCATGCAGGGACTTTATATCAAATGGAGAAACTGTCCGAATACGGAATGGATATTAAAATTCGGTGGAGAAGAAAGAAAATGCGGAACCAACGGATTCCTGCATGAATATGTGGAACTTCCCGAAGGTGTTACGGAATGCGAAATCCGTTTTTCGGAAGGAATTTCCATGTGTGATTTGTTCGCATACGGAGGGGGGGATCTTCCCGGGAGCGTGCAGCGCTGGGATCCGCCCTGCGACAAAGCGGATTTTCTGGTTTTCTCGACCCATGCGGACGATGAGATTCTTTTCCTCGGAGGAGTGCTCGTTGATTACGCCGGCGTGGAAAAACTGAACGTTCAGCTTGCCTATATGACGAATTACTGGAATGCGGCCATCATCCGTGAACATGAGAAACTGGACGGAATCTGGGAATGCGGTGTTCATAATTATCCGGTTACCGGACCGTTCCCCGACGAATGGGCAAAGACCTATGATGATGCCGTAAAAATTTATGACCCCGAAGAAGTACGCGGTTTTGTCACGGAGCAGATCAGACGGTTTAAACCGCAGGTGGTGGTAACCCAGGATTTAAAGGGTGAGTACGGGCACGGCGGACATGAAATGCTGGCACAGTCCGTTATTTATTCCGTGGATAATTCCATGAATGATACGGTTTATCCGGATTCGGCGGCAATGTACGGAGTCTGGGATGTACCGAAAACGTATCTGCACCTTTATCCGGAGAATACCATCCATCTGGATTTACATATTCCGCTTGAAGAGTTCGGAGGAAGAACAGCCATCGAAGTAGCCGCGGATGCTTATAAGAAACATGTATCCCAGCAGTGGTGCTGGTTCTATGTTTCGGATGATGAAGATTACGATTACAGTGTGGCGGATTTCGGAATGTACCGTACCACGGTCGGCGCGGATACCGGAAACGATATGATGGAGAACCTGATTTCCTATGCGGAGCAGGACCGTATCGAGAAAGAACGTCTGGAAGAAGAAAAACGGCAGAAAGAAGAACAGGCCAGACTCGAAGCGGAGAAAGCATCGGAAGAGGCTTCCGAAAAAGCATCGGAAGAAGCGGTGATTGAAAAGAAGGAAAAGACGAAAAAGACGGGCCTTACGATTGTCATCGTGATTGTTTCCGTTTTGTTTGTTCTTATCGCGGCATTCTTTGCATATGTTTATGTAAGAAGGAAGAAAGAAGAAGAGAGAAGAAGAAAACGCCGTCTGGAAAGAAGAAGGCGCGAGCGGGAAGCAGGAAACAATTTTACGGCAGAACGTCAAAGCAGGACTTCTGCGGAAAAACGGTCCTCCTCAAATGGCGGAGGAAGGAAACCGTCGAATCGAAAAAGAAAATGAAAACGGATTTAAGAACGATTCCCCGCGGGAAGAAGGAACTCTTTATCCGGGCGATGATGCTGGCACTTCCGATGATTATTCAAAACGGAATTACCAATGCGGTCGGGCTTGTGGATAATATGATGGTCGGCTCTTTGGGACCGGAGAGCATGACCGGGGTTTCCATCGCGGGGCAGTTATTTTTTGTATTTAATCTTGCGGTATTCGGGGCTTTGTCGGGCCCCGGTATTTTTGGTGCACAGTTTTACGGAAACAACGATATTGAAGGGGTGCGCAGGGTTTTTCGAATCAAACTCTGGGCGGTTTTTTTAATTACACTTCTCGGAATTGTGATTTTTATTTTCGATGATGACCTTTTAATCGGACTTTACATGAAGGGCAGTGCCGAGAAAATAGACCCCGTTCTGACGATGGAGAGATCGAAGGCATATCTGCGAATCATGCTGGCCGGTCTTTTGCCGTTTTCGCTGACACAGGTGTATTCTTCTTCCCTTCGGGAAACCAACGAAAGTGTTCTTCCGATGATTGCGGGACTTTGCAGTGTGGTTGCGGATATTTTATTTAACTATCTGCTGATTTTCGGAAAAGCCGGATTACCGGCCCTGGGTGTAGAAGGCGCTGCAATCGCAACGGTCATTGCCCGTTTCATCGAATTCGGTGTTCTGATTACGGCCGCACATGTAAGAAGGAGTCGTTATCCGTTTTTACAGGGTGTATATAAGACGCTTCTGGTTCCGAAAAGTATCCTTGTTCCGGTAGTGAAAAAGGGGATACCGATTCTGATTAACGAATTTATGTGGGCTTCCGGAATTGCCGCCTTAACGCAGTGCTATTCCATAAGGGGACTGGATGTGCTGACCGCCCTCGGAATCAATAATGCACTGAGCAATGTCATGAATGTGGTATTTGTAGCGCTCGGAAGTGCGGTTGGAATTATCGTCGGGCAGATGCTGGGAGCCGGAGAACTGAATCTGGCAAGGAAAAGCGCGTTTCGTCTGATGTGGTTTTCGGCGGGAATCTGTGTTTTTATCAGTATTGCTCAGATTCTTATCGCACCGTTTTTCCCGCTTGTATATAATGCGGATGAAAGCATCCGGCGGATGGCAACACACATCATGATTATTACCGCGCTGTTTTTCCCGGTTCAGGGATTCTTAAATACGGAGTATTTTACCATCCGTTCCGGCGGAAAAACGCTGGTCACGTTTCTGATGGACAGTATTTTTACCTGGGTGGTTGTTGTAGCGACGGTTTTTGTGCTAAGCCGTTATACAAACATCGGAGTATACGGAATCTATACGATTTCCCAGGCACTGGATTTACTGAAAATTGCATTCGGCGCATTCCTGATTTATAAGGGTGTTTGGCTTAACAATCTTTCTAAAGGGGTGGCGACGAATGGCTGAGAGGGAACTGTTTTTAAAAGCAAAAGAAACCATGCTCGGGAAAATGCAGGGTGAGCGCGGCATCGGAACCATGTCGGAAAAGAGTGTCCATTCGGTACTTAAATATTATTATGCACCGAACGAATCATATCACGAAATACCGTTCGGACCTTATGTGGCGGATACCTGTGTGGATGGCGAAATTCATGAAATCCAGACCAGACAGTTTTACCGGATGATGAATAAACTCACATTTTTTATAAATGAGGGAGCGGAAGTTCATATCGTTTATCCGGTAAGCGTTGAAAATACAATTATCTGGATTGATCCGACTACAGGCGTAGTTCAAAAAAGCCGTACCGTAAAAACACCGAAACGGATTTATAAAGTATTCCGGGAACTGTACGGAATACGTGAACTTCTTGATAATGAACATTTGCATCTGAAACTGGCGCTTTTAAAAACGGAGGATTACCGTCTTTTGGACGGATATGGTACGGATAAGAAAAAACGTGCCACCAAAACAGATAAGATTCCGGTTGAACTCGTCGATGAAATGGTTTTTGAAAAGCTTTCGGAAACGGTTTCTCTTTTGCCGGACAATCTGCCGGAAGAATTTTCCGTAAAAGAATTCGCGAAATCCACGGCGCTCGGAAAAAACGATGCTTCTGTCGGTCTGCTTTTGCTGCATCGGCTGGGCGCGCTTAAGAGAAGAAAAGAAGGACGTGAATATATTTATAAAAAAATGATTTCAAAAAAGCCGTAAAGCTTTTTTCGTTTCATTGCATTTAACGGACATCTTTGTTATAATTCTCGTTAGATGATTCTAACCCGGAACGGGTTAAAACAATAATACATTCGGGACAGTCCTGATGAATAGAATAGAGGAGGAATAGTACCAATGACAAAACCTGTAGTATTAGTTGTAATGGACGGTGTCGGCGAAACACCGGAAGAACTCGGAAACATGGTCCTTCGGGCCAACACGCCCACACTGGATGAATTGAAGGCGAACAACCCCTGGCAGAAAATCAAGGCCCACGGCGGCGCTGTAGGTCTTCCCAGTGACGATGACATGGGAAACAGCGAGGTTGGACATAACGCTCTTGGCTGCGGCCAGATTTACTCCCAGGGAGCCAAGCTTGTAAATGAATCCATCGAATCCGGAAACATTTATTTAAGCGATACATGGAAGAATCTGGTTTCTTCCGTTAAAGAGGGAGGCAAGACCCTGCATTTTATCGGTCTTTTATCCGACGGTAATGTACACTCCAATATCAGCCATCTTCTGGCAATGTTAAAAGAAGCGAAAAAAGAAGGTGTTAAGAAGGCGAGAGTACACATTCTTCTTGACGGCCGTGACGTTCCCGCAACAAGTGCACCCGAGTATATTGAGAAACTTGAGAATACGCTTGCCGAGCTGAATGATGCGGACTTTGACGGACAGATTGCTTCCGGCGGCGGACGTATGACCATCACCATGGACCGTTATCAGGCGAACTGGCCGATGGTAAAAGCAGGATGGGATATTCATGTTCATGGCGAAGGACGTCAGTTTGCAAGTGCAATGGAAGCGGTTGAGACCCTTCGTGCCGAGACAGGTGCCATCGATCAGGATCTCGGCGGATTTGTCATTGCCAAAGACGACAAGCCGATAGGCGCCATGGAAGACGGAGACAGTGTCATTCTCTTTAACTTCCGCGGAGACCGTGCTTTGGAACTTTCCATGGCATTTGACGGGGATGCTTCCTTTGACAAATTTGACCGTGGAGCCATTCCGAATGTGAAATATGCCGGAATGCTGGAATATGACGGAGATTTAAAGATTCCTCATCACTATCTTGTTAACCCGCCTCAGATTAAAGATACTCTTACCGAACTGCTTGTAGAGAATAACATTAAAGAATATGCCGTATCCGAAACCCAGAAGTACGGTCATGTAACTTACTTCTGGAACGGCAACCGTTCCGGAAAGGTTTCCGAAGAACTTGAGGATTATTGTGAAATTCCTTCCGATGTTCGTTCGTTTGACGAGTGTCCGTGGATGAAGGCAACCGAGATTGCGGACCGTGTAATCGAGGCAATTGAAAGCCATAAATACGGATTCATCCGTTGCAACTTCCCCAACGGCGATATGGTTGGTCATACCGGAAATCTGGATGCAACAGAGATTGCGGTTGAAAGCGTGGACCTTGAACTTGCCCGTATCAAGAAGGTCGTTGATGAGGAAGGATGCATCCTGATTGTAACCGCAGATCACGGTAACTCCGATCAGATGCTTGAAAAGAACAAAAAGGGCGGTGTTTCCGTTCGTACCGCACACAGCTTAAATCCGGTTCCTTTCATCATTTATGACAAGGATGCTCGCCATGAGATGAAGGAAGGTGCTTTCGGACTTGCCAATGTTGCGCCTACGGTAGCAGGCCTTCTTGGCATCAAGCCTTATGACAGCTGGGAAGAGAGCATGCTTAAATAAGGTGACTGTCACTTTCAATAAGTAAGAAAAACATAAGACCGACTGTTTTCATCATAGAGAACAGTCGGTTTTTCGATTGCAATATCCATAAAGAAATAATATAGTTATAAAGGGTTATTATGGTAAAAAGGAATCATGATTATGGAAAGAATTCTGCTTGCATCTCCGACGATGCACGGAGAGGAAAATAACTACATAAAAGAGGCTTTTGACCGCAACTGGATAGCACCGCTCGGTTTTAACTGCGACGGATTCGAAGACGAAATGACGGAGTATCTCGGAGGAAATATGCATGCGTTTGCAACGGTTTCCGGAACTTCGGCGATACATCTTGCCGTAAAACTTGCAGGTGTCAGACCGGGGGATTATGTTCTTTGCTCGGATCTGACTTTCTCGGCTACGGTAAATCCCGTGAGTTATGAAGGAGGCATTCAGGTTTTTATCGATTCGGAGAAAGAAACATGGAACATGAGTCCGGAAGCACTCGAAGAAGGATTCTCAAAGTATCCGGATGCTAAAGTTGTTGTGCTGGCACATCTTTACGGGACTCCTGCAAAATTGGATGAAATAACGGAAATCTGCAGAAAGCACGATGCGATTTTGATTGAAGATGCCGCAGAAGCGCTGGGTGCGGAGTACAAAGGAATTAAATGCGGTCTTTTTGGAAATTACGGCATTCTTTCCTTTAATGGGAATAAAATTATTACCACATCCGGAGGAGGAATGCTTCTTAGCCGGACAAAGGAAGACCGGGATAAGGCACTTTTCTGGTCTACGCAGGCAAGGGAAAATGCTCCGTGGTATCAGCATACGGAACTCGGTTATAACTACCGTATGTCCAATGTGGTGGCCGGAATCGGCAGGGGACAGCTAAAACATATCGAAGAACATAAGCAGCTTAAAAAGGAGATTTATCAAAGGTATAAAGAGGGTTTTAAAGACCTTCCCGTTCAAATGAATCCTTATGCGGAAGATTCGATGCCGAACTTCTGGCTTAGCGTTCTTACCGTGAATGAAGAATACATGTGCCGTCAGGAGAGGACGGATAACTGTACGACATGGGTACATGAACCGGGAAAAAGCTGCCCGGATGAGATAGAGAGTATTCTTTCCGAAAACAATATTGAATCCAGGCCGGTCTGGAAACCGATGCATATGCAGTCGTATTATGCAGACAGGGATTTTATCGGAAGCGGTTTTTCGGAAGAAATTTTTAAGAGGGGACTTTGTCTTCCTTCGGATATCAAGATGACAAAAGAAGATCAGGACAGAGTGATTGGAATTGTAAAAAAATGTTTCGGAGGTAATTAAGATGGGGAAGAATATACTGATTCTCGGTGCGGGACAGTACGGATGCGTGGTTCGGGAAACGATTGATGCAACGGGTGCATTCGACAGGATTGAAATGCTTGATGATAACCGGGAGGATGTTTACGGACGAATTGAGGATATGGAAAAATTTGTCGGTGAGTTCTCCTGCGCAATTGTTGCCATCGGAAATAATGAAACACGTTATCGCTTGCTGGAAAGAGCGCAGGCGAGCGGATTTGAGATTCCGTGTATTGTTCATCCGAGATCCTATGTCTCGCCGTCTGCCAAACTGGAACCGGGAGTCATCGTGGAACCGTTTGCTGTTATTCAGGCCAACGCCGTTGTCGGAAAGGGATGTATCATTTCATCCACGGCGGTGGTGAATCATAATGCAACTCTTGGTGTCGGGGTGCACTGCGACTGCACTTCCGTTGTTTCGGCCAGAGCCATCGTACCGAAATTCTATAAGGTAAAAAACGGCGAAGTGTATTATGCATTTGTGCAGGATGAGGGAACAAAACGATACCGGGCTTATACCGCGGAAGACGGAATGTAAAGCGGATTTGTGCTTTGTGAATAAAAGGGGAGAAAAACGTTTTAATTGAAGATTTTACCGGGTTTTACAAAAGAAACTTTTACAAAAGACCGCGTGTTGGAACTGGTACGCTGGGGGATTTATCTTTGCTGTTTTGTCGGGATGATTCTGCATCTGAATGCACACGAGAATGTCTTATATGAAGTTCAGAAGGGACTTCATCGGGATATTGTGTTCATTTTCTTTTTTATTTTTCTTTTTACCCTGCAGAAAATTAAACTGATTAACTGGCAGTCTGCGCTTGTAAGCGGAGTCTTTCTGCCGGTTTGCGTTTTTCGTATTCTTTCCTATGCCGGATCTGCGGAACTTTTTCAAACTGCAGTGCTGGACCATATTGTTTACTGGATGGCATTAATGCTGATTACGGATATGGTAGTAAGCGGAAGGGTGAGATCCTTAAAGAAAGCAAATGTGGCACTTTTTGCATTTCTTTGTTTTCTTACGGCCTGGCTTATATATAACAGAGAGGGCCGTGCCGTTCCGTTTTTCTATCTGTACTGTATTCTCCTTTGCCTTATTCCGGTTTCGGAAAAAGAATGGAACCGGGTAATTGACGCACTGGTTGCTGCGGGTTTTGTCAGCCTGATTGTTGTCATTATCGTTTCGGAAGGGGTAAACCCCGTTGAAGCGTCTTTAGCCGGAGGAGAAAGGTGGTATGCGTATTTCCTTACACTCGGAACATTCGGGCAGTTTATCGGACTTGAAACGGTGCTTGCTGTGGTGGCTCTGTTTCGGATTAAAAGCCGTTATCAAAATAGTCTGATACTGTATTTTATCTGTGGAGTATGGCTTTTACTGAATGCGGTACTGGCTCTTCTTTGCGGGGCATTAAATTATTTTGTCGGACTGACACTGTTTTTGGCGGTACTGTTTGTTTTCGGATTTCGAAAAACCAGATTTCCGTGGCTTGTCATTCGTGCACTAATTGCAACTTCCGTCCTTCTGATGGCAGGTATTCTGATTCTGGATGTGATTCCGGTTATTATTTCGCCGGACTATGATGCGGATGCCGTAATGCGTATAATCGGATATACTCCTTTAAGGTTCTTTCCGGGAGGTGCACAGGAAGTTGTCGCAAAAATGGAAAGCCTCCACACATACCGTCAGGCAAATTATAATTTTGTATCGGACAGTGCGGCGTTTCAAAATAATCCGATTATGGTGTTTCTGGATATGCTCGGTTCGGGGAGAGCAAGCATTTGGAATGTATTTCTTGCGAATACATCTTTTGAACCGAACAGCGGAGGACTTTATATCGGAACATTTTTCGTCCTTCATGCACATAACGAGTTTATCCAGTTAATGTTTGAATACGGATTTTTTGTCGGAGGAATGAATATTCTGTTCTTTATAATCGGATGGATTGTTGTTGTAATCCGGTATGTAAAGGATAAAAAAGAAATCTTTCTTCTGCCGCTTTTAATGATTCCGATGATGCTCGGTATGTGGGTGGGGGAGACTTCATCGGTATTTTATCAGTTGACGGGGATTTCGTTAATCTGTCTTATGACTGTAGTTCTTTTCGGGATACCGGATAAGACGGGAGAGGAATTAAAAGGTGCATGAATAATAAGCAGGAAGGACATAAAACAATATCGATTGTGGCGGTGGTAATACTGTCGGTAATTACCTCGTTTCTTGCTGTCGTTTTTGTTCTGAAGCTGATAAAACTGTCGAACCCTTCGAACATAAGCGGAGAAAATACGGTAACCGTTGCAATTTCCGAAAATGATTCCGAAGAGGCTTCAAAGGATGAAAAAGATATCGATAACGGACTGGTATCGTCTAAGGAAGTGTCGGAAGGCCTTTTCCCGGGGCAGATTCTTATGACGGATAAAGATGTTTTAGCAAGGGCCGGTCAGGCTTCCTGGGGAGGAGCGGCAACCGTTTCTTTTGAAGTTTCCGGAGGTGATGAGGAAGATCTGATTATCATCGAATTTACGGCACAAAGTGACAGTGAATGTCCGGTTCCGGTTGAGGTTCTTTTCAACGGGGATCAAAAGGTTACGATTGAAATCAATGATAAACGAAACAGGTATTATGTTCCTTTTTATATAAAAAAAGGAGGAAGGATTCTTTCCCTTCGTGCATCGGCTGATATGGGGGAGGATGTCCGTCTTTCTTATGCCGATTTCTGTGTGGTGGATTACGGGAAGGATTGTTTTCTTTCATCTCTTAAAACAGGACGGTATTTAACGGAAGAATTCATTACGGAAAAAACGGAATGGGAAAAGGATGCCATGGTGGCAACAAATGCGGTTTCCGACGGGGAATTTTTATATCTGATCCGCTTCGGGGATCTGATTGTATACAGACAGAAGCAGGATGCCGTAAAAGAGGGTGTTCTTAATGATAAGAATCTAAGTGATTCGCTAAAAGAAGTCGGAAGGCTGAAGAACTTAGGACAGGTATTCGGGGTTCGATTTTTCCCGGGAAAAAAGCTTCTTCTGGTTTGTTCAAGAGAACGCGGAGTATTTTTTATCAATGTAAAGAATCCCGTGAAACCGGTTCTTTATTCCCATTATGAGACATCTGCACCCTGTTACGGAGGAAATGTTTACGGAGATTACGCATTTTTATGCAATCGATACAGCGGAATTGAAGTAGTGGATGTTTCCGATTTGAAATGTCCGGAATATGTAACGGTAATCCGTTCGAAAAATGATTCGGATTACCGGAACTGTGAGGTTTATGAAGGATTTTTGTATGCCGTTGCAGAAGAAGAGACGGGAATTGACTGTTATGATGTAAAGAATCTCGGAACGATAAAATATCTTGGCCGGACAGAACTTGACGGACAGGCGCAGGCATTGGAAATCGCCGGTAACCGGCTGTATGTCGCAACTTCGAAAAACAGCACCCATAAAGGAAGCGGAGTGAGCGGAATTATCAGTTTCATGCAGGGATCCGGAAACGGACTGGAAGTATATGAATTATCCGAATCCGGAAAAATCAAACTCCTTTCACGTGAAAAAATTGACGGGCGGACCAATCTTTATCCTTCCGACACATGGGACATCAGTATTTACGGGGATTACGCGTATGTGTCCCTAATGAACGCCGGATTGTATATTTATGATATTAAAAATACGGATGCGGCAAAGAGAGCCAAGGCTTTTCATATCGTGGCATCCAAAGATTCGAAGGGCTTTGTGAGTCTGAATCCCGGGGAAGATATTATGCCGTATCCTCTTTCGGAAGAATCCCATTCATCGATTCAGCATACGGCCGTTCTTAGAGGAATTGCATATGTGGTGTCCGATTCGGGAGTTTACCGCTTACCGGCTATGGATGATGGGAAACCGGAGGATTCCCGGATAGAGAGTGTGGCATTACAGGGTTTGACAAAAGAAAAGCCGATTCCTTCGGCAGATGGGTATGAAATCGACGTTTTTAAGACGGACGGACCGGCATATGATGTGGTTACGCTTCCGGACGGAAATCTGGCAATTGCCTGCGGTGAGGCGGGAATCCGGATTACGGATAAGGAAATGAATCCGTTGGGATTACTGGATACCGGACATTCCGTAAAGGATCTGGCCGTCTTTGAAGATTATGTATATTCCGCGGAAAGTGACAGTATGGCAATTTATTATTATGAAGAGGGTTCGCTTTCGGAAGTCGGAAGGGTAATTGATGAAGCATACAATGCCGAATTAAGTTCCATAGCGGTTTCCGCTGACGGACGACTGGCTTTAGTACAGGCCGGATACCGAAGATATCGTCTGATTAACTGTACGTATCGTTCCCATCCGTTTTTTAAGAAAAATCCCGATGATACCGAAACGGGAGAAATGAACGGACGAAATCTGTGTGTCGGACTGATTGACGAAAAGGTTCTCGGAATCGGCGGTACGGAAGCGATTTTGTGGTTTGAAGACGGCGATTCGGACGATTATGTTTCGTATCTCGAAGACAAGTCGGAACTTACAATGAATGAATGGACGAATATGGCATCTTTGGGAAGTGAGTGTATCTTAATAACGGAAAAAGGCTATACGGTTTATAATCCCGAAACGGGAGAAATCAGTACGGAATATGAAAGCGGAGATGATTATTTTAACGGGGAATGTGTAGTGGACGAAAATACGTTAATTATTGTTAAACCCCGCACCGGAGAAGTGAATATAATGGATCTTTCGGATATTGGAAATCCGGTGCCGGTTCTTCATCTGGATACGGATTATACGCCGGATCTTCCGATGTGCGCAGATAATGTTATTTATATTCCGTTAAGATATGATGGGGTAATGCGAATCATCCGGTCGGCTGAAGATTAAAAAACGGAACATACGATGTAAAAATCAAAAAACGATAAACAATGAACAACAATAAACAGCGTAACAGAAATACGGATTATATAGGATGGAAAAAGTAAAAAAGAGAAGAAAACATAAAATGTACGGACCGTATGAACGATATGTAAAACGTCCGCTGGATTTTATCCTTTCCCTGACGGCACTTTCGGTTTTAAGTCCGCTTCTTTGCACGGTTTCGATTCTAATTGTATTCGATATGGGGCTGCCGGTTATTTTTAAGCAGCGCCGGATCGGAAAAGATGACAAAGAATTCAGTCTTTACAAGTTTCGGTCCATGACAAATGAAAGAGATAAAAACGGTGTTTTTCTTCCGGATGATAAAAGGATAACGAAACTCGGAAGATTTCTTCGAAGGACATCCATTGATGAACTGCCGAGCCTTGTGAATATTCTGAAAGGAGAAATGGCAATAATCGGTCCGAGACCTTTGCCAACCAGATATTTAACAAGATACAATGAGAAACAGAGACGCCGGCATGAGGTAAGGCCCGGACTGTCCAATCCCGCAACCGTGAACGGACGGAATGCGCAGACATGGGAGCAGCAGTTTGAAGGGGATGTCCGGTATGTCGATCACATTAGTTTTTTCACCGATTTAAAAAGTGTGATTCAGACCATGAAAGTGGTGCTGTTAAAAGAGGGTGCCACGGCCGACGACGGCGGCGCAAGGGGAGAATTTATCGGCAGTGCGAAAATCGAAGATTTAAAGACCGATGCCGAAGGAAATTATATGAAACTGAAAGGATTACGGAAAGAGAAAGATGAAAAAGATTTATATTGTCGGAGCCGGAGGACTCGGAAGAGAGGTCCTTTGGTGGATTAAGGATATTAATAAAGTGAAGCCCACATGGGAAATTGAGGGATTCTTAGACGACAACCCAAACGCACTTGACGGTTTGGAATGTGATTACCGCATCGTCGGTTCCGTTAAAGATAAAGAACCGGAAGAGGATGAGGAATTTGCACTTGCCGTAGCGTCTCCTGTTTTAAAGAGGGAGATTGTGCAAATTCTAAAATCGAAGGGCGCGAAGTTTGCCGCGGTTATTCATCCGACGGCGATGGTAAGTGAATTCGCTCATTACGGAGAGGGTCTTATTTTATTTCCCTATTCGAAACTTTCCGTGAATTCCACGGTCGGTGATTTTGTTACGATTCTTTCGTCACCGATCGGTCATGATACCGTAATAGGGGATTATTCCGTTATCAGCGGAAACTGCAACATCATCCGGAATGTCACAATCGGCAAAGGAGTTTTTCTGGCAGCAGGCGTATGTATTGCACAGGATATTCATGTCGGGGATGATGCTTATATCGGTCTCGGAAGTGTGGTTTTAAAAGATGTGGAGCCGGGAACAACCGTATTCGGAAATCCGGCGAGGGTTTTACCGAAGAATAAGGTCGGCGGAGGAAAAGTATGAGAAGCCGGCTTGCGGATCTGTTATATGAAAATGCTGTCAAAACTCCGGATAAAACGGCAATATACTGTGACGGTGAAGAGATTTCCTATAAGCAGATGGCGAATCTCGTCAGCCGGTATTCCAATCTGCTCCTTTATCTTGGAGCCGAATACGCAGATCATATTGCCATTCCCATGAACAACAGTATCGAATCCGTTGCATTATTCTTTACTGCTGCGGAACTCGGGGTCTGTGTGGTTCCGTTAAATCCGTCCCTGCCCGTGGAAGCGGTCAGAACGGCCATGCTTTCGGCAGATGTAAAGCATGTCATTGCCAGAAAAGCGTTTTATGTGCAGTGCGAGAAAAACGGAGGAATCGATATTCCCGGATTTGCGATTTGTCTGGATAAAGAATATCCCGGGACGGTTCCTTTTAAAACGATTGATGAAATGTCGAATTTCCGTCCTGAGGAGATACATGATATCAGCGGTTTGGAGAGCCTTATTCTTACCATGACTTCCGGATCTACCGGCTCTCCGAAGCCGATTGATTTAAGTCAGGATAATAAGTATGACCGGGCTATGGCACATATCCGTGTCTATAATCTTACAAAAGACGACCGGATTCTGGCGGCAACGCCTCTTTATCATTCGCTGGCGGAAAGGCTGGTCATTTTGCCGTTGATTCTGGGAGCGTCGTCCATACTGCTTCCGCGTTTTACACCGGCTTTGTGGCTTAAATGTGCGGAAGATTTAAAGCCGACGTTTACGATTGCCGTATCGGCACAGCTTGCACAGATCCGCGAACTTCTCGGAGATTCCGAAGAAAACCGGATTGGCAGTTTCCGCTCGATTGTATCTTCGTCCGCGCTTTTGGAACCGCTCGTAAAATACGATTTGATTCGTATTCTAGACTGCGAGTTTCACGAAATGTACGGAACTTCGGAGGTTTCAACGGTTACCGATATCTGTTTTCAAAAGGATAAAAGGAAGAAAAATTCTGTGGGAAAACCGTTTGACGAAGCGAACATCCGCATCCTTCGCAACATAAACGAAACGACGGATGAGACGGACTGTGTTTGCGGAGAAGTCGGGGAAATAGCCGTTAAATCAAAACTTCAATGCAAGGGATACTATAAGCAGGAGGAAATAATGAAATCGTCAATGGCCGGTGATTACTTCCGGACGGGTGATTTAGGCTATCTTGACGAGGACGGATATCTGTACTTTTTCGGAAGAAAGAAGGAATTAATCATTACCGGGGCGGTGAATGTATATCCAAGCGATATCGATACGGTAGTCGGGAAAATGCCGGAAATCAAGGAGTGTGCGGCTTTTTCCTATCCGGATGAAAGGCTCGGTGAGGTGGTGGCGCTGGCCATTGTTCCGAAAGAGGGAGCCGAGATTAATCTGCATGCCGTTAAGACGTATTGTGCACGGAATCTCGCCGATTTCCAGCAACCGCATAAATATTTTATCGTGGATGCCCTTCCGAGAAATGCGATGGGAAAACTTCTGCGAATGACCATACTCGATGCCGTTCGTAAGATGAACTTATAAAAAAACGAACTTAAAAGGGGTTTAATCAGGAAGAAAAATGGAAGAAATAAGGAACTTTATTGTAGATTATATCGAACGGGAATATACAATTCCGGGAGGAACCGATTTGGACCGGTTTAATTACGTGGAAGAAGGATATATTGATTCCATCGGACTGATTCAGTTTATTGCCGTAATCGAAGATGAATACGGAATTGAGTTTTCCGATGAGGAACTTTCCGGGGAAGAAATAAAAACGGTCGGGAGTCTTGTGAAACTGATATGTGAAAAGAGAGATTTCTATATGGGGGAAGGATGTTAAGATGAAGGATATCGTAACAATCGGCGTGGTCGGTGCAGCGCGTGCACTTGAACTTCATGCATTCGGATATAAGCGTTCGAATATTCCGTGCCGTTTAAAAACGGTTATGGCCAGACGCCCGGAACAGATTAACCGGGCCGTTGAGTTATATGGTTTTGAAAAAGGAACCACCGACTTTGAGGATCTTTTAAACGACCCGGAAATCGATGTCATTGATATATGTACGCCTCCGTATGTTCATAAGGAAGGTATCATCAAAGCCATGAAAGCGGGAAAACATGTTATCTGTGAAAAACCGCTGGTTGGCTATTTCGGTCAGCCGGGAGATTCGGAACCAATCGGAGAAAAGGTTTCCAAAAAAGTGATGTATGAGTACCTGTTAAAGGAACTGGAAGATATTGCAAAGGTACGAAAAGAAACCGGAAAGAAGCTGATGTATGCGGAGAATTTCGTATATGCTCCTGCGGTACTGAAAGCCGGAGAAATCATTCGGGCAAGGAAAAGCCGAATTCTTTATATGAAAGGAGAGGAGAGTTTAAAAGGCTCCAGTTCACCGGTCGCCGGGGAGTGGAAAAAAACGGGCGGCGGTATTTTTATGAGAAACGGAGTGCATCCTCTTGGCGCAATTCTTTATTTAAAGGAACAGGAATCGCTGGCACTGGGCCGGAACATTACGGTAAAAAGTGTCATCGGAGATATGGGATATGCAACAAAAAGTTTAAACGAGCATGAGCACCGGCACATAGAAGCAAGGCCTCAGGATGTGGAAGATGCGGGAACGGCAATTCTTACTTTTACGGACGGAAGTAAAGCCACGATTATTTCTACGGATAATCTTCTTGGCGGAAGTAAGAATTATGTGGAAATTTATGCAAACGATGCTGCCATAAACTGCCGGCTGACCATGAATGATGCGATGGAAACATATATGGTAGATGATGAGGGTATGGAAGGCGTTTATCTTTCCGAGATGCTTCCCATCGTCACGGGATGGAACAAGCCTTTTGTCGCGGATGAAATGCTTCGCGGATACTGTAACGAGATTGTGGATTTTATGGGTGCGGTTTTGGAAGACCGTGAACCGGAGGGTTGTTTTGAACTTGCCGCACAGGTCATGAAGGTTACATATGCGGCATATTATTCGGCAGAAGAAGGCCGGAGAATCGATCTGGTGTAATTTCTTAAGATGTATAAATTATGAAACGAAGGACGGACAGACATGAGAGTACTTGTATTCGGAATGAGCGGAAGATTAACGGGCGGAATCGAAACGTTCTTACTTAATATGAGTAAGTTCATGAGCAGTGAATGTATTTTTGACTATGTCATCATGGACGGTATGAATATTCATTCCGAAACGATTCGAAAAAACGGAGGGAAAAGCTATGCGGTTACACCTCTTCGGGAGAATCCCCTTCGCAGTTTTGTGATGCTTTATAAGGTGATTCGAAAAAACCGTTTGTCTCATCCGGTTGCCTATTTTAATCTGTTTTCCATGGTACATGTTGTTCCGATTTTTTTATGCCGCATAAGCGGCTACCGGATTGTTCTTCATGCTCACAACAGCAATCTTCAGCAAAACAGCAGATTATACCGCTTTGCGCATAAAACCGGCCGGTTATTGCTAGAAAGGATGAAGTGTCTTCGTATAACGAATTCGCCTGCTTCCGCGGCGTTTATGTTCGGGAAGGGATCAAAGGCAGGAATTGTCTACAATGCCATTGATGTGGACCGTTTTCGATTTAATCCCGGTATTCGTAAAAAAGTACGTGAGGAATACGGTCTCGGTAAAAAAATTGTTGTCGGTTTTTCGGGCAGGCTCTCTTCTCCGAAGAATCCTCTGTTTTTGGTGGAAATCTTTAATGAATTCCATAAACTTTGCGGGGACAGTGTCCTTATGATAGCCGGAGACGGAGAACTGTCTGAGGCGATGAAGAAGAAAGTCGGAGAGTACGGGCTTACAAAAGATGTTATTTTTCTCGGACATGTGAAGGATGTGGAAAAGTATTATCAGGCATTCGATTTATTTATTATGCCGTCGCATTTTGAGGGACTCGGAATCGCGCTTGTGGAAGCACAGAGTGCGGGGCTTCCGGTTGTGACATCCAAAGACGTGGTTCCGGCTATCGCAACCGTAACGAAACAGTGTAAAAGAGTAAGCGTAAAGAGTCCGGCAAAAATCTGGGCTGCGGATAGTATGAAACTATTCCGGGAATGGGAAGGAATGAACCGGGACGATGCTTATGAGATTATGAAGAGTTCAAAATATAACATTCGAAGAGAATCGCGTAAACTGGAGTATCTGCTTATGCGCGAGGGAAAACGTTAATGAAAGGTAATATTACAAAGGAAAAACCGCAGAGAGAAAAAAAGAATGTTCTGTATATTCTGCGCTGTATATACAGCGTGTTTATCGGCATCCTGCCGCTTTTAATGTTTGTGCGGCTGCCGTTTACCGAATACGGTCTCGGGACATTTTTTGCGCTTCTTTTTGTTCCGTTTGTTGTATTTTATATGATTAAGGAACGAAAGAAGTTTAATTTTGAGGGAATCTGTCTGATTGTATTTTTTGTCTATATTTTAATTCGAAGCATAAACAGCAAATCGGCGCTTTTATGTTATATGGCTGCATTCATACACATTACGGGCATATATGCCACCATCGAATGGAAGGTATTAAAAAAGACAATCGTTTCCGTTTCGGTTTTTTCGTCCCTGGCTGTATTGTACCAGCGTTATCTGCTTTTATTCGGACTTAAGGTATCCTTTCTTCCGAATCCGATTCTGCTTTCCGAGTTTGCCAAGAAATCCTCGTTATACGACGGGAAAACATTCATCCGTACCTCGGGAATTTTTATCGAGCCGTCGCATTTTGCGGAGTATGCACTGATCGGGCTGATTTTTCTTGTTATTACGGCAAATGCGAGAAAGGTAAAAAAATCGGATTATCTATGGGCGTTTATCATTTCACTGGCGATTCTGGGAAGTACATCCGGAGTGGGAATTGCGGGTCTTGCAGGCGTAATAGGATTTTATATTCTGTTTGTCGGATTCGGTGAAAAACAGCCGGTTTATAAACGTTTCATCGTCCTCATTTCCATTATGGTTTTAGGCTTCGGTCTGATGTTTCTTATTCCGACAACCAGATATTCCTTAATCCGGATTTGGGGAAAGGTGAATAAATACAATGCTGTATGGGGAAGAACGGCACATTTTAAATATTATATGAGTGAGATTACCGGAGCGGCTCAGTGGATATTCGGAAAAGGCGCAACGGAATTCGAACATTTTCTGCTGGCATTTGCCAAAATCATTTATCAGTTCGGTTTCATCGGGCTGGCACTTCTTATCGGATCACTGGGGAGCTTTGTTTTTAAGAAAAACCGGACGGTGATGGCGATAAGTCTTTTATACATCGGATTCTTATTCTCTACCGGTTTGGTACGCTTCCTTAATCTGATTTTTTATTTCGGTGTTATTATGGCGGCGCAGGCTACCTTCCGTGAAATTGTTAAACAAAGAACGGAGGGAACGAATCATTCTTTACGGGAAAACAGGCCGAAGAAACTGGGACTGGTCACATACAGCAATTATAATTACGGTTCGGCACTTCAGTGCTATGCCACACAAAAGTATTTTTCCCAAAAAGGATGCGAGTGTGTACTGATTGAAAAAAATGACGGAAAATTCGAAGCAAAACTGGATCAGATTATTAATGCGATACTTGCCGGAATCATTTCTCCGGGCAGCATAAAGCAGATTGCCGCACGTCTTAAGGCACAAAGTGCAAAGAGTCTGACTCTGACGGCGGAATCGGTCAATGCCGTGAAGACTTTTAAAAAATCCTTTGTTCAAACCGAGCAGTATTCGCATGAGGAACTTTATGAAGAGGGAGACTCGCCGGATTATGATTATTTCCTTGCCGGAAGCGATCAGGTCTGGAACGGGGACCGGATTGACGGCTATGACATGTTCTTTTTACGGTTTGCCGCGAAAGAGAAACGAATTGCCTGGGCTCCGTCCTTTAGCGGAGAGAGTGTTGCAAAATATAATCTGGCTAAGTACAGGAAATATATTTCCGCTTTTTTCAAACTGTCCGTTCGGGAAGAAACCGGCCGGAAACTGGTTTATGATCTGACAAAACGTGAAGCGGAAGTTTTATGCGATCCTGTTATGCTGCTTTCCAAAGAAGAATGGCAAAAGGAGTATAAGGATCATACGAATATTCATTTGCCGGAATCCTTCGTTATGGCGTTTTTTATTGACGAACCATCCGAAAAAGCAATTTCGATGCTTCGTAAATTCTCATCGGAAAACAGGATGATTGTATCCTTTGGTTATCGCTATGCGCCTTATAAGGAGATTGCCTCGATGAACCATATCGACGGATCCCCTTATGATTTCTTAAATCTTTTGGACAATGCTTTGTATGTTGTTACGGATTCATACCACGCGACGGTTTTCTCGGCTTTGTTTCACAAGCCTTTTCTTGTTTATGAACGAAATTATACACACGCACAGAACCAGTCGGTAAGAATCAAAGATTTCCTGAATGATATCGGAGCATCCGACCGGTGGGAGGTTTCGTCGCAGTCGGATCCCGGAAGGTTATCCGATGACAGCGAAGTATATGTTCGCACGGATATGTATTTAAAACGCATGAAGGAAAAAGCGGACGCCTATACGGAACCTCTTTTGGGAAACGGGTAAAGTGGTAAGAATGAATAAAAAAGCGGGCATTACAAAAATCAATATTGCGTGTTCCGTGCTGCTTCAGTTAACCGTTATCGCCGGCGGGATTGTGATTCCGAGAATTATTCTTACGCTGTTCGGGTCTGAAGTAAACGGTCTGGTTTCTTCCGTCAATCAGTTCCTGAATTATATCCAGCTTGTGGAGGGCGGACTCGGCGGTGTTGTCATGGCAGCATTGTATAAGCCTTTGCATGATAAAGACATGAAAAGTGTTTCGGAAATTTATTGTCATTCGGCTCATTTTTTCAGGCAGATCGGTTTTATCTATATAGCATATCTGGTTATTTTAGCCATTGTGTACCCGCTTCTCGTAAATACGGGATTTGGATATTTTTACAGTGTGGCACTGATTGCTGTGCTCGGTGTGAATCTGGCGGTTCAGTATTTTCTGTCGGTGTCCTACCGGCTTTTGCTGAATGCTGACAGGAAAGTTTATGTGGTGACTTTGATTCAGTCCGTGATTAATATTCTGAATGTTGCCTCTGCGGTTTTCTGCTTTTATTTCTTCAAAGATCTGCTTTTTATCAAAATCATCAGTGCACTCATTTTTCTGATTCAGCCGGTTGTATTTTCCGCCTATGTTAAGAAACACTATCCGATTGAGAATAATCTTCCGTTGAAAAAAGGGGTCTTAAGCCAGCGATGGGTGGCGTTCGGTAATAATTTTGCTTATTTTGTCCACAGGAATACCGATATTGTGGTTCTGACCGTATTTTCCACACTGTCGACGGTTTCGGTATACTCGGTTTATATGATGGTTGTTATAGCATTAAGAGGTGTAATTGAGGCGGTCTCTACCGCATTCGTTCCGTCCTTCGGAAAAGCACTGGCCGGAGGGGACAGGGAGGAACTGGCCAAAACCTTTGACATATACGAATTTGTCGTTCAGATTTCGAGTTATGTTCTTTTTTCCTGCTGCCTGATACTGATTGTTCCTTTTGTCATGATCTATACGATGGGAATTAACGATGCGGATTATTATCAGCCGATTTTTGCCGTACTGATTGTTATTGCGGAGTTTATATGCGGTATTCGGGAACCCTTTATTCGCGCGGCATCCGCTGCGGCCATGTTTAAAAAAGTTGCACCTCATGCTTTTATCGAAGCGGCGCTCAATATAATGATTTCCCTTATTCTGATCGGAAAATACGGGATTGCCGGAGTGGCAGTCGGAACGATAGTTGCAATGGTATACCGGATGATTGCGCAGATGGTTTTGGTAGGAAAAGGAATTCTTCACCGTTCGATGGCAAAATCCGCTTTAAGAACGGTCGTGCTTGTTATCGTATTATTGGGGACGTATTTTCTGTTCGGATGGTTTGGCCCGAATGGCATTGAAAGTATCGGAACATGGATTGTTTACGCTGTCATAACATTTGTAATTCAGTGCATTGTGGCGGCACTGCTTGGCATAACTTTATACCGGAATGCAATGACGTCATGCTTTAAGAAACGCGAAAAGTGACCGTCTGCTTCGTTAAAATCCGTTTCGGGGAACGGATGTGGATGCGGAATGAATAAACATTATATAAACATTATATAAACATTGAATTTATCATTTTAAACTCCGGCAAAATATGGTAAGGTTATAGTAGGGTAGTTTGTAACTGTTTTATGGGGGGATGTTTTATGGCTATAATTCTGCTGGTTGACGATGAATCTTCCAAGCTTGAACAAACAAAGCAGATGCTGGAAGAATCATACGACCTCTTATGCGCTGCTTCCGCCAGGGAGGCGCTTTCTGCCTGCGAGAGCGTGAAACCGGATTTGGTAATCACCGATTTTATGATGCTTGATATTACCGGTTTTGAAATGCTTCAGATTCTGCAGGATTTCTACATGGAGAAATTCCCTGTTATTTTTATGACGGAAGATTCCACGGAAGAAGCCGACGGAAGAGAGTACTTCCATTCGGGAAATGTTGAATTTCTCACCAAACCGGTGGAACAAAGTCTTTTACTTGATACAATAGCGGACCTTATGGCACACAGGGATGATATCGAAGAAGCGGAAATCACCATTGACAAGCTGACGGGGTTTTTATACGAAACCGGAATTACCGAGCATTTTCCAGCGGCCTGTGCCGGTAAACAGGGGACGCTGATGATTGTGGATCTGGACAGTTTTAAACTCATCAACGACCTTTACGGCTATGAGGTGGGAGATAATGTTTTAGGTAATTTTGCGGATATTTTAAAGAATAATTTAAAAGATGACGATCTTTTCGGCAGAGTCGGAGGCGACGAGTTTATCATTTTTACGACGGATATTATTACGGAAGGGGAGCTTGCCGATTTTACCAACCGTGTTAACAAACAGCTTGTGATTCGCTCCAGGGAACTGTTAAGCGGAGAGAGAATGATCCCTCTCGGCGTTTCCATCGGGGCGGTTTTTGTTCCGAAATCCGGAACGAATTACGACGAACTGTACATTCTGGCCGAAAAGGCGCTGGAAATGGTAAAGCAGAACGGAAAGCACGGTTATGTGGTTCACCATGAAGTCGGAAAAATCGATGTTTTCGACTCGGATCCGGAAGAGGATATGCGAAGACTCAGCCATATTCTGGAACAGAATAACGATTCGGACACGGCTTTATGGTTAAACCAGGACGATTTCAGCAGTGTATACCGTTTTCTGTCGCGTTTTCTTGCCCGTTATCAGGATGAGAATGCGTACGGAAAAGCCTATAAAGTATTATTTACCATTATTCCGAATGACGAAAATATGGACGGCGAACGTTTTGAGGAAATTGTCCGCCGGTTCGGGGATACGGCAGTCAAGCAGCTTCGTAAAAGCGATTTGATGATGCAGAGCAAGAACAACCAGTTCCTGCTTCTGTTGCCGGTTCTGGATGAGAAATACGTCAATGTGGTAATTCAGCGAATCAAACTCAGGTTCTTCAGAAGCGGTCTGATGAGTGAAGTTTCCATTCTTCATACCGAGGAACTGGCCGATTTCTCATCTCACCGCTGATGATCCGATTATCATAATTCGAAAGCCGGAAAAATTCAGGTCAGATGCGAAAAAAAGAAAAGAACAATTCATACGGGTTAAAAAAGCTTGCCGGGATTATATTCATAATTCCGGTATGTCTTGTTATGAGCATTTTTCCGGCATGTAACAAACCGGAACCGGACCCTTTGGAGGAAGAAGTAATTGCCTGGGAAAAGGATACTTTTCCGCAGTATGATATGGACGGATATTACGAGGAAGACCAGATTCTTCTGCCTAGATTTTCCCATTCTTTTGCGGGCTTTGCCGAGGTGGACGGAAGGCAGGGAGTTGCCTGGGAAAACGGAATGTATTATGTTTCCGGGACCGGTTCATTATGGAAGTATAATGCGCACTGGCGACAGGCCGGTGTTAACAGATTCCCGTTTCGTGAGATTCCGGACAGCGTGAATCATATCGGGGATATCGATGTCTATAACGGAGAGATTTATGCGGCGGTCGAATACTTTAATGCCGGCAGTTCAAAGAATCCGATGGTGGCGATTTATGATGCAAAAACGCTGAAGTTTAAACAGTCTTTTCCGATTGATGCATCGAGCGGTCAGACGGAAATATCCGGGGTCACGGTAGACTACGATAACCGGATTATCTGGACCTGCTGCTGGACGCAGGGCGAATGCGGCAGATATCTTTATAAATACGATCTTTTAAGCAAAAGGTATCTTGGAAAGGTTCAGCTTCAGGCAATGCCCTCGCAGGTTCAGGGAATTGCGTATTACGACGGATGGATTTATCTGTCGGCGGATGACGGAGATGCGGATTTAAAAGAACCGGATCATGTTTACCGCTGTCAGGTTGACCTTTCAAAAAGTGCATTCCGTGTGGGGATGGAACAGGAAATAAGTGACGTGACAATTCTCGGAGAACTCGAGGGTATTACGTTTGACAAAGCAAATCTTCGGATGGTTGTCATGTATAACTACGGAATTCGTATCCGGCTCGGCAAATCCTACGGTTTCTATCCGGGATTTGACAGGGAAATTCATGAAGTATACACCTATGATCTTAAGAAAAAAATCCGTCCGGTCGATTATTCCGCGTCTGTCAACTGGGTGGAAAAACCGGGAACGCTTTCTCATGATGCGGATGTGTTTATGATTCTTCCTGCGGTTGATGCACACAATACAAAGCGCGGAAATGAGGATATCACGAATAACCATACCGTGGGATTATTCCGTAAAACACTGAATATGGAAAAAGGAATTGTGGATGGTTCGGCGGACATTTATGCACCCCTTTACCGTCAGGCGACCATCGGCTGTTATATTCAGGATGACGGTTATGCAAGCGACCGAAGCGATTCGGTAAGCGGAGGTGCCGGATATGCCAATCTGGCCTATTCGGATGTACGTTCCGCATGGAATTATTATGCGAAAAATGATAACAACTCACGTCCGGTTATTCTGTTCGGATACGGCGAGGGCGGGGATATGGCGCTTCGGCTGTTAAAGGAATTCGGCGATGAGGGAATTTTAAAAGAACGTCTGGTGGCGGCCTATATTATCGGAACCGGAGTGACGGAGGAAGACCTTTCGAAATATCCGTATTTACAGATGGCCGGGGGCGAGGAAGATACCGGTGTCATCGTCAGTTTTACCGCAATGAATCCCGATGCGGCCATGCTTCTTTCCAAAGAATATGCCATTAACCCGCTGAACTGGAAAACGGACAATACCGCAGCCGGAAAGAGACTGAACAAGGGATGTGTGCGTGTGTCCTCTCTCGGAATTGTTACGGATACTTATCCGAATTTCTGCGGGGCTTATCTGGATGAGGCAAGCGGACGGCTGATTGTAACCAACATGGAAAATTCCGATGCGGTTATTCGTAAAGAGGAAGGTTATTATCCTCCGGGAGATTATACGGCATATGATTTAATGCTTTTTTACCGGAATTTGGAAGAAAATGTCGGAAAGAGGATTCATGCATTTTTGGCACAATGAGAAAAGGATTGTTGTATTTTTACAACCCGGAAAAATCCGGACGGTAAATTTTAAATTGACAGAACGATAAAAATAGTTTATTCTGTCAAAGGATAAACACTTTGTCCTTTTAAAGTACTATAGTGGAGACAAAAAATGACTTTCGGTAAAAGTAATGCACAATTAAATAAGGCATCCGCTTTTGCTTTTTCCTTTTTCAAAGCCTTTTCTTTTGAAGGCTTTTATTGGCGTTGGTATTTTAAGAATGCGTCTGTAAGTATGGGATAAAGGTAAGGAAAGTCGGAAATAAAAGGAAAATACGGCCCTGTCCTTTATCGGACAGGGCCTTTTCAATGCCTGCTGCAAAGGGGAAATCATGAACGAGAATAAACTTCAAATTGCATACAGCGGAGTTCAGGGGGCTTTTGCGTACCTTGCTGCCGGTAAGATTTTTCCGGACGGGGAACTTCGCTCTTATGCTTCCTTCCGCCAGGCCTATGAGGCGGTCGAGACGAAAGAATGTGACTATGCGGTTCTTCCGATTGAAAACAGTTTTGCCGGAGAAGTCGCGCAGGTGACGGATTTATTATATGGGGGGACATTAAAGATTGCCGGAATCTGTGAACTGCCGGTTGTTCATAATCTTCTCGGGATTTCGTCAACGGATCTTTCGAAGATTAAAACGGTCTACTCCCATCCTCAGGCACTGGATCAGTGCAGTGAATACATCTATAATCACGGATTTGTAAAGAGGGTGGCCACCAATACCGCACAGGCTGCAAAAGAGGTGGCACTTTTAAAAGATCCTTCACTGGCGGCAATTGCCGGGAAGGAAACGGCAAAAATCTACGGCCTGAAAATTTTAGAAGAATCGATTAATGAAAGTGAGAGCAATACGACACGATTTGTGGTATTATCAGCAGGGAAGGATCCCGAACACGATGCCCAGAGAGAAATGTACAGGCACAAAGAAGCATTTACACTGATTCTGATTGTTAAGAACGAGGCCGGAGCGGTAGCGAGAGCCATTACGACAATCGGAGACTTCGGATTCAACATGAGAACGCTAAGGAGCCGGCCGCTTAAGAAACTGGCGTGGAGCTATTACTTCTACATTGAAGGAGAAGGAAATTTAGACACCGTGACCGGAATCAATATGTTAAGAGAACTGGAGAAAAACTGCGAATGCGTAAAGGTTCTCGGGAATTATCCGGAGGATGTGATGCTTCAGTAAAAAAGTATACAGGAAGAAAAAGGAAATAAATCATGGGAATGGAATTTGAACGAAAACTTGCAATACCGGCCGAAGTTAAGGAAATGTACCCCTTAACGGGAAAAATGAGAGAGACCGTAGAGAAGCACAATGCGCAGATTAAAAGGATTTTTGAGGGAAACGATAATCGTCTGTTGCTCATTATCGGCCCATGCAGTGCGGATAACGAGGACAGTGTCATCGATTATATTTTAAGACTTCGCAAGGTTCAGGATGATGTGGCGGAAAAGATTTTTATCGTCCCGAGAATATATACAAATAAGCCGAGAACTACGGGCGCAGGATATAAGGGTATGCTTCATCAGCCGAATCCGAATGAAAAACCCGATATGTTCAAGGGTATTATCGCGACCAGGCATCTGCATATGCGTGCGGTGGAAGAGACCGGTTTTTCCTGTGCGGATGAAATGCTCTACCCCGAGAATTACCAGTATCTTGATGACGTTCTCGGATATGTTGCGGTCGGAGCAAGAAGTGTTGAGGACCAGCAGCACAGACTCGTGGCTTCGGGAATTTCCGTTCCTGTCGGTATGAAAAATCCGACTTCCGGAGATTACTCGGTTATGCTCAATGCAATCAATGCCGCCCAGCATGGGCATACGTTCATCTACAGAGGATGGGAAGTGCATTCGGAGGGGAATCCGCATACGCATGCGATACTGCGCGGATATACGAATACACACGGGCAGTCGCATCCGAACTATCATTACGAAGACCTCTTAAGGCTTTATAATGAATATCAGAAGGGCGAATACCTGAATCCGGCGGTCATCATTGATACCAATCATGCGAATTCCGGAAAGAATCCGTTTGAACAGCCCCGTATTATCAGCGAAGTACTTCATGACTGTCGTCATAATACGGACATCGGAAAGATGGTGAAAGGATTTATGGTGGAAAGCTATATCGAGGACGGAAACCAGAAAATCGGGGAAGGAATATACGGAAAATCCATTACCGATGCCTGCCTCGGATGGGCGAAGACAGAGAGATTAATATACAATATTGCGGAAAGCTTATAATTTTGGCAACCGGCGCATGGCGCATTGCATATAATACAAATTGATCCGCACAAGCGGAAGAAAGGAGGCATTGACATGCCAAACAAAGAAATTCCCTACAAAATTTACTTAGAAGAAAGCGAGATGCCGAAGGCGTGGTACAATGTCCGTGCGGATATGAAGAATAAACCGGCTCCGCTGTTAAATCCCGGAACCGGACAGCCCATGACCGCAGAGGAACTGGGCGGTGTATTCTGTGATGAACTGGTAAAACAGGAACTGGATAACGATAACGCCTATATTGAAATTCCGGAGGAAATCCGTAATTTCTACAAAATGTACCGTCCCTCTCCGTTGGTACGCGCTTACTGTTTAGAGGAAAAACTTCAGACGCCCGCTAAGATTTATTACAAATTCGAAGGAAACAACACAAGCGGGTCTCACAAATTAAATTCCGCAATTGCACAGGCATATTACGCAAAGAAGCAGGGATTAAAGGGTGTTACCACTGAGACCGGTGCCGGTCAGTGGGGAACCGCTCTTTCCATGGCATGCTCTTATCTCGGACTTGACTGCAAGGTTTTCATGGTAAAGGTTTCCTATGAACAGAAGCCTTTCCGTCGTGAAGTGATGAGAACCTACGGTGCATCCGTAACTCCGTCTCCTTCGATGGATACCGAAGTCGGACGTAAGATTCTCGAAGAGTTTCCGGGAACCAACGGATCTTTGGGCTGTGCGATTTCCGAAGCGGTGGAAGTAGCGGTAAAATCCGAAGGATACCGTTATGTTCTGGGAAGTGTATTAAACCAGGTACTTCTTCATCAGTCCGTAATCGGTCTTGAGACCATGGCGGCACTGAAGAAATATGATATCAAACCGGATATGATTATCGGCTGCGCAGGCGGCGGTTCAAACCTTGGCGGACTGATTTCACCGTTCATGGGTGAAAAACTTCGCGGTGAGGCGGATTATCGCATTATTGCCGTAGAGCCGGCAAGCTGCCCGAGCTTTACGAGAGGAAAGTACGCATACGATTTCTGCGATACCGGAAAGGTCTGCCCTCTTGCAAAAATGTATACCTTAGGTTCCGGCTTTATTCCGGCACCGAACCATGCCGGCGGACTTCGTTATCACGGCATGAGCTCCATTCTCTCCCAGCTTTACGATGACGGCTTGATGGAAGCAAGAAGCGTAAAACAGACCGATGTTTTTGCGGCAGCGGAAGAGTTTGCGAGAGTGGAAGGAATCCTTCCCGCTCCGGAAAGTTCCCATGCCATCCGTGCTGCCATCGACGAAGCACTGAAATGCAAGGAAACCGGCGAAGAGAAGACCATTGTATTTGGACTTACCGGTACCGGCTATTTCGATATGTATGCATACGAAGCATTCCATGACGGAAAAATGACGAATTATATTCCGAGCGATGAGGAAATCGCGGCATCACTTGCAAAGCTTCCTCAGGTATAAGCGGGGAGTAAAAGGATAAACGGGTGCCCGGCACTTTTGTTTCAAAAGTGCCGGGCACCCATAATAATAAAAGAGCAGAGATTATTTTTCTCTACTCTTTTTTACGTTAATATGCTATAATATCTAGGAATATGCGAGGCGTTATTTGGGGGAATAAAGCCGCAAGATTCGCTAAAAAGAGGTAAATTTTCGTCAGGGGCCGGCAAGATGGAAAAAATTGCGTATTTTGATTATGCGTCCATAGTCATTTTCGGACTGCTAATCGTATCCTGCATAACCAGAAAAATGCTGAAAGGTCGTCAGAACCGCGACTTTCTGATACTGGTTGTCGTTAATTTCCTTACGACGGTTTTCGATATTCTGGCCATAATGTTCGACCGCATGAACGGTGGTGTCGCGGTTGAGCAGATTATTTTTCACACGCTGTATCTTTTCTTTCACAGCATTACCCTTCCGTTATACTTAATATTTATTATTGACTTAACCGGCAGCAGGCATAAGACCCTGAAAAATCCCACATACAAAGTCCTGATGGCGATTCCTCTTGAAATTGAGGGATTTGTCCTTGTGCTGAATCTTTTCACACATAAAATGTTTTATTTTGACGAGGCCGGAACGTATATCCGAGGACCTTTGTTTTTCGTGAATTATCTTGTTGCCATGTTCTATCTGGTAGCTTGTCTGATTCATCTGTTTAAATACCGGAAAGTTTTGTCGACGATTAAATTCTGGTCGATTTTTGCGATGTTTCCCGCTATTTTTCTGGCCGTGGCCATTCAGTTTTTTGCACCGCACCTGCTCATCGAAATGTTTGTCTGTGCGATGTGTTTCCTCTATGTGTCCATGGTGGTAATCCGGCCGGAAGAGAACATCGATGCCGAGACGGGATTTCTTCGGATGGGTGCCTATGTCGAGAACTTAAAAATACTGGAAATGACCGGAAAACATGTGGGAATCATGTTGATTAACGTTTCCAATTACAGGACGTTATACCGCTCTTTGGGGTATTCCACATCCGGAAAACTTTCGTTTCAGATTGCGGAACTTATTTCCGAAATCTGTGAGAAGAAATATATCGAGGCAGATTATTATTACCTCGGGGAAGGTAAATTTCGCATAATTGTCGAAAATGAAGACCGCCCGGTTATTCTGGAACTGGCAAGAACCATTCAGAATTCTCTTTCCGACGGATTCATGTTCCGGAATGTGGAAATTTCCCTTCTTGCCAATGTATGCATTGTTCACTGGCCGGAAGATATCAGGGACGAGAAGGCTATGATGCTTTTCGGAACACAGTATGAAGAAATGCCGTACCGGAAGGGCGTTTTGTATGCCAAGGAAGTTATGCGTCAGAAGAATTTCGATATCTTAAAGTCTCTTGATCAGATTCTTGAAGATGCCCTGACGTACCGCCGGTTTGAGGTTTATTATCAGCCGATTTATTCCGTAAAGGAAAAAAAATTTACAACGGCGGAAGCGCTGATTCGTCTGCATACCGAAGAGTTCGGATTCATTCCGCCGGATTTATTTATTCCGGTTGCGGAGCAGAACGGAACCATTCACCGTATCGGGCATTATGTACTTGAGGAAGTCTGCCGTTTTATTGCGGAGGAGGAATTCGATAGTCTCGGTATAAAATGTATTGACGTGAATCTTTCCACGGTACAGTGCTTAGAGAAAAATCTCGCAGCGGAGATTTCCATGATTCTCGGAGCCTATAAGGTGGATCCTTCCAAAATTAATCTGGAGATTACGGAAACGGCAGCATCTTTTGAGTATTCCGAGATGGTTAAGAATATCGAAAATCTTTCCGCGAGAGGCTTTCGTTTTTCCCTGGATGACTACGGAACCGGATATTCCAATATTTCGCGTGCTATCGGAATGCCGCTTTCGATTATTAAACTGGATAAGTCCCTTACCAAAATTGAAGATAATATGAAACTGATTTCCATCGGAGAGCATACCATCCGTATGATTAAAGACATGGATATGGAAATTGTGGCGGAAGGAATCGAGGATGAGAAGACCCTGAAGAAATTTGAAGAGATGGGTTGCGATTTCATTCAGGGATACTATTTTTCCAGACCGCTTCCGAAGGATCAGTTTATAGCGTTTGTAAGGGAGAAAAACAGCATTAATAAACTACAGCTGCAGGACAAAGGCTGAATAAGAAAAGAGAGGATAAACAGATGGAGGAAAACAAGAAAGAATTCGGAAAAGATCAGGTTGAGCAGATTATTAAAATGTTCGGCGAACGCAGAATGAACCGCTTCGGCTGTGACGATTATTATACGCTGTGCGGATATCGCAAATCCGATGGTGCGCTGTGCCATTACGACGGAGCACTTTTAAGCCTTCGTAATCTGGACATGCCGGAGAAAATCGAGGATATGTCAAAACTGGTCGCAATCTGGCCGATTGAACCCAAACTGCTTGCTTCGGCAAAGACCTATTTTTCCCATCTTTCCAAAGGAAAGCTGGATTCGGTCATGGATTTAAGCAATCTTGATCTGCTTCTTACCGGCGATGAGGACTGCTGGATTAATGTTTCTTCCATTGAAACCAGCATCGACGGAGAGGAAATGGTGGAAGTACTGTTCATCAACGAGGACGGAGAAAAAATCCTTTTAAAGAAAGCTATTTACGGAAGCGAACTCGATGATCTGACCGGAACATTAAACCGTAATGCCGTTATGCGTGCACTTGCACAGATGACGGAGAACGGCGGGCAGCATACATACATCCTTTTGGATATCGATACTTTCAAGGAAGTGAATCTGACCTTCGGTTATAAAATGGGTGACCAGGTTTTAGTGAATGTTGTGAACATTCTTCGCAAACATCTTCGTACGGATGATGTACTCGGGCGAATTGGCGATGATGAATTCTTCATCTGTCTTTACAATGTGCATGACAGGGAAGTGGTGGAACGCATCGCCGCAGGCATTGTCAAAAATACCCGGATTTCACTTCCGGGAGGTCTTACCATTACAAGCAGCGTCGGTGTGGTTATGAGTCCCGAAGACGGAGACTGTGCACCGGAGATTTACGGACATGCGGATTTAGCCATGTTAAGCGCCAGAAAGAAAGGCGGAGATACTTATTCCTTCTATGAACCGGAAGAACAACCGGCTGTACAATAACGGAATGGTACGATACAGGCCGTAATAATTGCCAGAATATGGCAGAGATTCAGCCAAAACGATTGTGAGAATAATGATTCGGGAGGTTCGGCAATATGAAAATAGCATTGGTTACGGGAGCATCATCCGGCATCGGCTGGGAAGCGGTTCTGGAAATTGACAGAAGATTTCCGAGCCTGGATGAAATATGGATGGTGGGACGAAATGAAGAAAAACTGCGCGTACTGTCCAAACATATCCGTCACGCCAATCGAATTATTCTGATGGATGTCACGGACAAAGAGGATATAGATGCGTTTGAAGAGGTCTTAAAGGAAATCAAGCCGAATATTCGCATGCTTTATCAGAGTGCCGGCGAAGGACTTCACGGCCGGTTTGATGAAATGAAAAGAGAAGATGAGGCGGAAATGGTCCGATTAAACTGTGAGGCACTGACCAGACTGACTTCAATCTGTCTTCCTTACATGCATGCCGGCAGTCATATCATCAACATGGCTTCGTCTGCTTCGTACTGGCCGATTCCGACATTCGGTGTTTACTGTGCGACGAAAGCATATGTTTTATCATTCTCCAAGTCTCTCAGAATGGAGCTGAAGAAGAGAAAAATCAACGTTACCGCGGTCTGCCCGGGACCGGTGGACACCCCGTTTTTCGACCGCAGCGAACGCTACAGCGGCGGCATGAACATGTTTAAGAAAGCGGTGATGAACAAACCGCGTAATGTGGCGGTAAAAGCAATCTGCGATGCCGGTTTTCATCTTCGGGTTTCCTTTGATACTCCGATTATGTTCTTTGCCTGTCTGATCGGAAAGATTTTTATGTAGTATTATTCGGGGGGTAGAATGCGATGAAACTTACATTTGTGGGCGCCGATCATGAGGTGACCGGCAGCTGTCATTGTATTCAGGTCGGCAATAAAAGAATCCTTGTGGATTACGGAATGGAGCAGGGAATAAATGTTTTTGAGAATGCTCCGCTTCCTTTTGATGAAGCCATGATTGATTATGTGTTTTTAACGCATGCTCATATCGATCATTCCGGAATGCTGCCGCTTTTATATGCCAGAGGATTTCGAGGAAGAGTCATTATGACGGATGCCACGGCGGACCTTTGCTCTATCATGCTTCGCGACTGTGCACACATCCAGATGCAGGAGGCGGAATGGAAACAGCGCAAGATGAAGCGCGGTGCCAATATGGACGATTCGGAACCCATCTATACCATGGAAGACGCCGACGGCGTTATTCGTCTGATTTTGCCCTATCCCTATGATACGAAATTCACACTGTGCGATGAAATATCGTTTCGTTTTACCGATATTGGGCATCTGCTCGGTTCGGCCAGTATTGAACTTTGGCTTAAGGAAAAAGGAGAGGAGAGAAAAATTGTCTTTTCCGGTGATATCGGGAACAAGAAACAGCCGCTTTTGCGCGATCCCCTATATACGAAAGATGCCGATTACGTGGTCATGGAATCCACTTACGGAAACCGTCTTCATGAGACGCTCCGGGTCGATTATGTGGCTGAACTGAGTAAAATTTTAAAAGAAACTTTTGACCGGGGCGGCAACGTGGTCATTCCCTCCTTTGCGGTCGGCAGAACACAGGAAATGCTGTATTTCCTTCGAAAAATCAAACACGACCATCTGGTGCCGGGCTGGGATAATTTCGATGTATATGTGGACTCTCCGTTAGCGGTTGAGGCGACGGGGATTTTCCAGAAAAATATTTCCGAATGCTACGACGAAGAAGCAATGGAACTGGTTCGTCAGGGAATTAACCCGCTTACTTTCCCGGGTCTTCAGCTTTCCATTACGACCGATGAATCGAAGGCCATCAATTTCGATGAGACACCGAAAGTCATTCTTTCCGCATCCGGCATGTGCGAGGCCGGACGTATCCGCCATCATTTAAAACACAATCTGTGGCGGGAGGAATGTACGATTCTCTTTGTCGGCTATCAGGCAATCGGAACCCTGGGGCGTGCGCTGGTAGACGGCGTGGATACGGTGAAACTCTTCGGTGAAGTCATTGATGTTCATGCACAGATTAAGGTTTTGGCCGGCATCAGCGGACATGCGGATAAGGACGGATTAACCGAGTGGGTGAATGCGTTTGAGAAACAGCCGGAGAGAGTATTCCTGGTTCACGGCGAAGATGAGACGATTAAGTCTTTTTGCAATTATCTGCATGATGAGTACGGACATAATACATACGCTCCGTACAGCGGAACGGAATTCGACCTTATAAAGGATGAATTCATTTATGAAGCGGAGCCGGTTCCCGTAAAGAAAAAGGAAGGCGTCAAACGAGTTTCCGAAGTCTTTGCAAGACTGCTCGCTGCAGGAAACCGCCTGCTTGTGGTTATTGCGCATAACGAAGGCGGAACCAATAAAGACCTGGCGAAGTTTGCGGATCAGATTAATTCGCTTTGTGATAAGTGGGACAGATAAGATTGCTGAAAGCAATCTTATCTTAGGCAACAACTCACTGAAAAACGTGAGTTGTTCCGATAGATTACTTTTTCTGCTGATAGACGGGGTCGGCGGGATGGCCGCCCTTTAATTTCTGCATGCCGCGCTGGATGGCATCCTTGGAGGTTTTCCAGTCGGCATTTGCATTTCTGTGATCGAATTTTTCAATCATCCAGTTCACGTCCTCCTGGAGGCGTTCCATATTGGATCTCATGAGAGGGAAGATAACGGCAAAAAGTTCTTCCTTCTCTTTTTCGTTTAATTTGTTTTCGGCCGCTTCGCACAGATCACCGAAATGAGCGATGCAAAAACCTTTGGAATTTTTGATTTTCTCACGGAATTCGGGGTCGTTCTTCCAAAGATAAATGAAGGTGTCGAGATAGCGTGCGTAGGTCTCCTTAAACTGGTTACAGATATAGCAGGAGTCCGTTTTTTCTTTCACCCATGCGGCAACGGAATTGCGCATGCCGCCGTCTGCGGGTTTCTTTGCAAAAATCGAAGGCTTTGCGCCGGGCTTATAGGAGTCCATGACTTTGTCCATCTGACGGCGCATCTCCATATAGTGGGTTTTTAACATCCAGGCATTGCCGAGCGTGTTGCCGTAGTCAAACATTTTCTTATAATGTGCGCGGCAGAATCCTTCTTTGTCAGTGATGTCGCGGATTTCGCTGACCATGTAAGAAGAACCGGATCCCAGACAGAAATCCAAAAGGCCCTGCTCCACCTCACGTTCCACAAAGCAGAACGGACATTCATCATTTGCATTTACCGCATCATTTAAGGGAATGGTGTAGAGTTTTTCTTTCATGGCGTAATCCTTTCGTGTTAATCTTCCTTGGGTGACATTCCTTGGGTGACAGGCACTTTCGGTTTAAAAGTGCCTGGCACTTTTGCCCTCAAAGTGACAGGCACCCTGTCACAGTTCCGGCAGATTCAAAAGTGCATAACTTTTATCGACCATATCCGGGTCGGAAGAGGAATTGATGATTTCGACATGTTCCTTTATCCTCTCCGGGGTCAGTTCGGCTTCCGTTTCCGATGAATCTTTTAAAAGATCCTTTTCGGCAAGCCTTCTTTTTAATTCGCGGGCCGTGCCGAAACTTCCGTCAATTAAGGCAATATTGTCATTTTGCAGGAACTGTCGCAGATTGTTTTTAAGGAACGGATAGTGTGTGCAGCCGAGAACAATGCTCTCGGTATTATCAGTAAGAAACGGTTTTAAGTGTTTGGTAAAATAGACATTCAGTAAATCCTGATCGAAAAATGAATTCTCCACGAATCCGACCAGACCGTCGCAGGGAACGCAGACGATGTCATGTCCTTCGCCGTAGAGGTCCAAAAGATGGCGGAATTTCTCAAGTTTAATGGTCATCGGGGTTGCCATAACCAGAATTCGTCCGCCTTTGCTTTGTTCGATGGCCGGTTTGATGGCCGGCTCAATTCCGACCAGCGGAAGATCCGGATACATAATACGAAGCTCTTTTACCGCAGCGGACGTGGCCGTATTACAGGCAATGGCCATGCCTTTGATTCCGCGGTCAAGCAGATAGTCCACCACGTGAAAAGTAAGCCTGCGGATTTCCTCGCGCGGCTTGGTTCCGTAAGGGACGTTTGCGGAATCTCCGTAGTATATGAAGTTTTCGTCCGGCATCAGTTTCACGGCTTCGCGAAGGACGCTCAGTCCTCCGAGACCCGAATCCATAAAACCGATGGGCATGTCTTTTCTTAATTCCATGAAGGTAAATTCTGCTTCTGTTTTGCTTTTTTATATCTTATTGGAAATTATAAACATTTAACACTAAATGTTTAATATTAACAGATAATGATTCGTTTTAAATGCTTAGTTCATACACGCCGGATAATCAAAAAGATATTCGATAAAATCCGCAGCGGTATCCAGTCTCGGACTGTAGGAAGATACAATCGTAACCACCGGGTTAATGCCCAGACTTTCCGGATAAAGTCCGGTTTCGGCCATGCGTGCGGCATCGCCGGCATAAATGCCGATGGCATATTTTTCTCCGGCATCATCCGTATAATAATAAATCAGGTCATTTTCAAGAAGATACTGATAAAAGTCTTCCGTTAAATAGTGATCGATGGTATCCGCATAGAACCCGTTCGGGACATAATAATCGATTAAATACGAGGGCCCGAGTAAAATATCCACATCACCGTCCAGCCCGGTAGCGGTTAAGTTTAAGTCCAGTGCAACATCGAGATTGCCGGCTTTTTCCGGATCAATGGCATAATCCGTATTGATTTCTGCCTGCGTTTTTGTTAAGTCAAATTGTTCTTTCTTACAGAAATCCGCCAAAAATAAATCAACCGGCTTCTCCTCCGAAGAGGTTACTTCGCTGACATAGAAACTGTTGAGTGCGTAGGCGGAAAATGCATAGGGCTTCGGTTTAAATACCGTATAATGCAAAACAAGATATCCTGCAAAAATCAATACCCCCAGAATGACAAAGAAAGGAACTTTGTAGTAAGTCCAGAAATGCTCCATTCTTTTTTTAAACGGAAGATTTGCGGCTTTGGCATTCTGCGTGCGGATAATGTCCTTTACGGAGTTCGCTTCCGGATGTGCTTCAAGGACACAGATTTCATCCGTTTCTTCTTCCGTATGTTCCGGATTTTCCGTCCGGATATTGTTTTTATAATCTTCTTTCTTTTGCGTTATGTCTGACATTTCTTATTCCTGCTTTTTTACTTATCCCATTATCATACTTTTTTCTGATATGGTCAAGCAAGGACAATTTACACCGGGCGCATTTTGTGATACTATTTTCTGCGGGGAAAACAATTTTTGCCCGGGGTTTTCAAATCACGCATTCAGCGATGCGCTCCGGGGCAAAGCCAATTCGTTTACTTAGGAGGAATTCACAATGAAACTAATCTACCAGGTGGATGACAAGCCGAAATTCGGTGCACTTGTTGTCTTTGCTATTCAGCAGCTTTTAGCCATCATGACGGCAACGCTGGTCGTTCCCATTATTATTAATACGAATGACGTACTTGTTGAACAGTTCGGAGAAGGAGCAATCGGAATGAGTTCCGCTGCGGCATTATTCGGAGCCGGAGTCGGAACCCTTATTTATGTACTCTTTACGAAAAAGAAGAGTCCGGTATTCTTAGGATCATCCTTTGCGTTTATCGGTTCCATGGTAGCGGCATTTGCGGGAGCGACAACCGTTGCGACCGGATATGTGGGACTGATTATCGGTGCGGTTGCCGCCGGCCTGGTATATGTTGTTATTGCGGTAATTGTAAAACTTGTAGGTGTAAAATGGATCACCCGTCTGATGCCCGCGGTTGTAATCGGACCGACCGTTTCCATCATCGGACTCAGTCTTGCCGGAAATGCGGTAGGCGATATTTTAACCGGCGGAAAACCGGAGACGAATGTTTATGCGGCACTGTTCTGCGGTTTGATGTGCCTTTTCGTAACCATTCAGTGCTCGGTATACGGCAAAAAAATAGGAAAACTGATTCCGTTTATTTTCGGAATTATGGCCGGATATCTGTTTTCCTTTATTCTTACCTTTATTGCGGAATTAAGCGGCATGGAGGAACTGGTGGTTCTTGACTTTACGCCCTTTGCGAATCTCGTGGACAACGGAGTTACAATCCATACGTTCTTCCAGGTTCCCGATTTTACGTTTATTAAGGCATTCGGCGGATTCGACGGTGTAAGTGCGGGATATATCGGAACCGTCCTTGCGGCCTATATTCCGGTTGCCTTCGTTGTATTTGCGGAGCATATCGCAGATCATAAGAATATTTCTTCCATTATAGAAAAAGATCTTTTGGTAGACCCCGGTCTTCATCGCACGCTGCTCGGTGACGGTGTCGGATCCATGGCCGGCGCGTTCTTCGGCGGATGCCCGAACACCACATACGGCGAGTCTATCGGCTGTGTGGCTATTACCAAGAATGCTTCGGTATGGACGATTATTGCGGCAGCCGTCGGTGCCATCCTGATTTCCTTCTTATCACCGTTTGTGGCTTTCGTAAATTCCATTCCGTCCTGCGTTATGGGCGGTGTATGTATGGCTCTTTACGGATTCATTGCCGTATCCGGTCTTAAGATGATTCAGAATGTGGACTTAAATAAGAACAAAAATCTCTTCGTTGTATCGGTCATTTTAATTGCCGGTATCGGCGGACTTTCCTTACAGTTCGGTAAGGTATCCATTACGTCCATTGCCTGCGCACTGATTCTCGGAATCATTACAAACCTGCTTTTAAAGAAGGGTCCCGAAGAGGACGTACCTTCATAATTTTTTCTCTTGATTTTATTCGGTAAGTGTAATAGAATAGGGAAAATATTTATTATTTGGAATACTCTTATTCAAAGAAAGTGAGGTCTGCGATGACTAATTCATATCAGGAATTTCTGATTGCGCAGAAGCAGAATCCGTTGAATAAGGTTTTGGGGTTTACATTAGTGGGACTGGCGGTTCTATCCGTTGTCAGCGCTCTTTTTGTAAGCCTCTTTTTCTTTATAGGTACTGTGGCCTGTGCCGTGCTTTCTTATGTGCTGTATTTCAGAAAAACGGTGGTCGAATTCGAGTATACTTATATGGATAAGGAACTTCGGGTCGACAGAATTTATAATCAGAGCAAAAGAAAACAGGTTGATGTTTTTGACTTGAACAAAGCCGAGATCGTAGCACCGGAGAAATCGTATCATCTTGATAATTACAGCAAGCGTGATGTGCAAGTAAGCGACTATTCCACGGACGAAGAAGATACGGAAGAAATTAAGAATTATGTCATGTATTATGAAGGAAAAAGAAAAATCCTCTTTTCCTTTAATCAGGATATGATTGAGGCAATCCGGACGGGGATTCCGGGAAAAGTCAAATTGCAATAAAAGAGCATTTTTGCGGAAGAATGATTTTCGAGAGCGCATAAATACATTAAGCGTTTTCGGAAAAATGAAGCAGGTAGAAATAAACATCAGATAGAGAAGAAAAAAGAACGGAGGTAAGAAAATGGGTCGAATTGTTTCCGAAGGTATAACATTTGATGATGTGTTACTGGTGCCGGGTTATTCCAACGTGATTCCCAATCAGGT
>JAEEGL014033710.1_pt1 | contig 48107 bp, 41 predicted proteins | sample 9134231 | NCBI WGS metagenome assembly JAEEGL01 (sample SAMN16246548, study PRJNA631951) | gut metagenome | biome: gut microbiome; feature: rumen; material: fiber-attached | host: Bos | place: Iran: Karaj | collected 2018-10 | reverse complement strand
GCATCATCGAATACGATTACGGTGACAACTACACACACAATCTCGAGCACGATCATCCTATAAAGGATGCCCCCAAAATCAAGAGATACAGGCTCCCGTTCTTCGTGCCCGGCTCGGCGGAGCTTTTCAACTCCTCGCTTGACCGTATCGAGAAGAACCCTGCCGTAACCAGCTTTTTTGAGAGAATGACCTATATTCCCCTTGCCGGCATCACCCACATGGTAGCGCCGGGCGGTATGGGTATCGGCATGCATGTTATCCCCGTTGAGAAGGCAATCAGCGCTCAGCAGGAATCTATCACTCTCGAAAAGATTTCATACTGGCTTGAAAAATATGACGGCCACATCGCCGCCGGCATCTGCTCCTGCAGAGCTTCAAGAGCAGTGCTTGACGAGGGCTGTACCGACGATGTAAACGACTGGTGCGTGCAGCTGGGCGATATGGCAGATTACGCCGTTGAAACCCACCGCGCCCACTATATCACCAAAGAACGCGCCCTCGAGATATTTGAGCTCGCCGAAAAGAACGGATATGTACACCAGATAACGAATATCGACGGTGAAAACAAGATTTTCGATATCTGCAACTGCAATGTCCGCATCTGCAACGCGCTCAGGACCTCAATGCTCTTCAACACCCCCTACCTTTCAAGGAGCGCCTATACCTCAGAGGTTGACCGCGAGAAGTGCGTCGCCTGCGGCAAGTGCGTTGAAATCTGCCCGGCAGGCGCTGTCAAGCTCGGCCAGAAGCTGTGCAAGAAAGACGGCTCCCCCGTTCAGTATAAGCACGCAATCCTTCCCGACAAGGTGCGCTGGGGCGAATATGCCTGGGATGAGAACTACCGCGACACCAAGGTTATGTCAAACACCTACGCTCAGGGCAGCGCACCGTGTAAAGCGGCCTGCCCCGCCCATGTGCCCATCCAGGCCTATCTTAAGCTCGCGCGTGACGGCAAATACCGCGAAGCGCTTGCTATGATAAAGACGGAGAATCCCTTCCCCTCAGTTTGCGGCCGCGTGTGCAACAAGCGCTGCGAAGACGCCTGCACAAGAGGACTTGTGGATGCCCCCGTTTCAATCGACGCAGTAAAGAAATTCGTGGCTGACCTCGAGCTCAGGAGCGAGGACCGCTTTGTTCCCGAAAAGATAGTTCAGTCCGTTTACGGCAAATGGGATGACAAGATTGCAATCATCGGCGGCGGCCCCGCAGGCCTTTCTGCCGCATATTACCTTGCCGAGATGGGCTACACACCCACTGTATTTGAAAAGAACCCCACTCCCGGCGGAATGCTGACCTACGGCATCCCGAGCTACAAGCTTGAGAAGGATGTCATCGAGGCCGAGATAGATGTTCTGCGCAAGCTCGGCGTGGAAATCAAGTGCGGAGTCAATGTGGGCGAGGATGTCACCATTGATGAGCTGCGCAAGCAGGGCTACAAGGCCTTCTATATCGCAATCGGCTGCCAGGGCGGCAGACGCCCGGGCGTTGCAAACGATAACGCCGAAGGCACCGATATCGCTGTTTCATACCTTCGCAAGAGCTATGAAAACAGAGAGAACTTCACAGGCGATGTTGTAGTGGTCGGCGGCGGTAATGTTGCCGTTGACTGCGCGAGAAACGCTCACCGTCTGGGCGCGTCAAGCGTTAAGATGTTCTCACTCGAATCCCGCGACATTATGCCCGCATCAAAAGAAGAGATAGCCGAAACTCTCGAAGAGGATATCGAAATCTGCAACAGCTGGGGACCCAAAGAGGTGCTCACCGATGAATCGGGCAAGGTTACCGGAATCATCTTCAAACGCTGCGTTTCCGTCTATGACACCGACGGCAAGTTTGCCCCGAAGTATGACGAGAACGACACCATCGAGGTCAAGGCGGACAAGATTGTTTTCGCAATCGGCCAGGCAATCGAATGGGGCAAGCTGCTTGAGGGCACCAAGGTTGAATTCTGGCACGGCAATTATCCCGTAGCCGACAAATTCACCTACCAGACCGCTGAGGAAGATATCTTTGTGGGCGGCGATGTTTATACCGGACCCAAATTTGTCATTGACGCCATCGCGGCAGGTCACGAGGCGGCGGAGAGCCTTCACCGCTTTGTAAGGCCCAAGGCAGATATGACCATAGGCAGAAACAGGCGCGCATACACTCCGCTTGACAAGGATGACATCACCTTCCCCGATTACGATTCAGCCGGCAGACAGGAAGCCGGTATGGATGAGTCCGAAGACCACAGAATGTCATATAAGGATCTTCACCTTACCCTCACCGAGGAGCAGGTAAAGACCGAGACGGCAAGATGTCTCTCCTGCGGCGCATCGTATGTTGACCCGAACCTCTGCATCGGCTGCGGCCTGTGCACCACCAAGTGCCAGTTTGACGCAATCCACCTTGTCAGGGATAACCCGAAGTGCTCGGATATGCGCGTAGCCGAGGACAAGGTAACGGGGCTTATGAAATACGAGATTTCGCGTATAGGCAAGATAATCGCGAACTCCGGCTCCGAAGAGGCAAAGATTATGCGTGCAAAGCGCAAAGAGTGGAAAAAGGCGCAAAAAGGCTGATAATATGCACGAACTCGGTATTGTAATGAACGTCGTTGAGCAGGTGGACAAAATAGCCGCCGACAATAACGCTCAGAAGGTTGTGGGTATCACGATGGAGATAGGCGAAGTGAGCACCATCGTGCCGGAGCTGTTTCTCGATGCTTTCAACTGGGCAAAAAAAAGGACGGAATACCTTGAAGAGGCCGAGCTTGAGATGATAATAATCGAGGGCAGAACCTATTGCCGTGCCTGCGGCGAAACCTACCGCACAACCGAATACGGCAAGAAGTGCCCGCACTGCGGCAGCCCGGATACATACCTTCTCACCGGCGACCAGGTTATCATCAAAGATATCTCCGCCGTGTTTGAGCAGGATGAAGCGGCAGAATAAAACACAACAAAACGGCAGAATCTGTAAAATGCAGGTTCTGCCTTTTTTTGTATCTGTATTTGTCCCCCGCCGGGCGCAAAAAACGGCTCCCGCCAAAGGCAGGAGCCATTATCTGTTATAAATTACACTTTGGGGGAAAGGGAAGCGAAAAACACGCAGATTCTCTCAACGAGATTGCTGAAAAACGCCGCGATGCGCTGGAAGAAATTGAGCTCGGGCTCGTCCTCGCCGCCGGATTCGCTGCCGCTGTTATACTTCTCAAACAGCTGACCGGTGGACGGGTCAATGGAGCCGTCTTTGGCAACTCTGAAAGAGATTTCGGCAAGGTTGGTGCCGATACTGCCTATCTGCTTCTCTTCATTCACCCAGAATTCACAGCCGCCGGAAATATGGTATGCTCATCTGTTTAATGACAGAAAAATAGACATTCTGAATTCTATGATTTATGGGGTAGAAGATGAAACGGAGAGTAACGAAGGGTGATTCAGAGGAAAAGCCGCTTGGCAAAATACATAGAAAATCGGCTGTTATTTTGTGTAAAACCTTGCGGATTTTTAGAAAATTTTAGAAAGATTTTCTAAAAATCTAAAAAGCGCCCGGTAACCACTTTGAAAGAAAAACTCGGAAAGCCTTGATATATAAGACTTTCCGAGTGGTCGGAGTGGCGGGATTTGAACCCACGGCCTCTTGGTCCCGAACCAAGCGCGCTACCATCTGCGCTACACCCCGAAATATAAAGTTTTAGGTGAGGGGTGTAGCGCTGCGCATATTACGAGCGTAGCGAGTAACAAGGTTCTGAAGCACAGCTTCAGGTTCTTACACCCCGAAATATCTTATTGAATACAGTTGCTTGATCGCCTATAGTCTTTCCGATACGGCAACGCTTATTATATTACATTGTTGCTGAAAAATCAAGATATTTATTTATATAATTGAATATGCCTTTCAAACCAATCTGCGGCGGGGTTTTGTCCCGCCGCAGAAGTTTGTTTTATTACATTTCCCAGCTGCCGAGCCAGTTTGCAAATTCGCTGTAAAGCGCGTCGTATTCGCTCATGAGTTCATCGCCTTTGTTAAGGGTGTAAACATAGTCCTCACAGTCGAATTCCTCTATATAAGTCATCTTTTTCGTGTAGTTTCCGTCAAAGAGTTCTTTCACCGCTTTTTCGGAGAGCGCTTTGCATTTCTCAACATTCTTTACAAGGTCCGCGAATTCATCGGGATCAACGGCTTTGATTGAAGCGATTATTTTATCAAAGTAACCGTCTTCATACCCGTAATGATACTGTGCGTCTTTCCCTTCAAGAAAATGCTTCGCGTCGGTATCCCAGAGATAAAAGCCGTTGTGCTTTTCGCCGTTTTCATCTGTCCAGGGTTTTACGGAGTAAGTGTTCCAGGAGCAGACGAAGCAGACGTAGTTATACATCTCGTAAAGTTTGTTGACTATATCCGACTCTGCGATTTTTGACCACATTGCGTATTCTTCGCCGAGTTCTTCGGGCTTTAGTATCTTATACTCCGCGTCGACTATTTTGAAGTTGAATTCGTAGCCGAATGTATCCGTGAACGCCTTGCTTTCGTCGGGTGCAACTTCGAGCGTTCCCGTTACTTTTACCGCCTGATTGGTGTAGTCAAATCTTTTATCTTTTTTTGGATACACCTCAAGCGTATTGGAAAGCTGTGAAGTGTTCGGTTTGCAGAACGGACAGCTCTGGTAGGGGAGGTTCATCAGAAAGATGAATGAGCCGTCTGCGGGTGAACTTGTGGCAAGGTAGCCGTTTATTGTTACCTGCCGGCCGTCGAGCGTTTTCAGGTAGTCATAACTCATTGCGGATTTGAAACTGAGTTTGTTGCCCGCTTCCTGCACTGAGCCGGATGCACTTTTTCCGCCGCAGGAACTCAGCGATATCACGGTAATCAGCGCAAGCAAAAATGCGATAAATCTTTTCGTTTTCATAATATCACCTCATTCGCTTATGCTGTCACGCCGCGCCATTACAAATGTGCAGATTATTGTCGGCAGCACCGCAATGGCAAACACCAGGGCGAGTATCACCCATTCCATAGGGTAAACCTTTGCCGTGTTAAGCACAACGCCCATGGATGACGCGTAGGTATCCATAAACCTGAGGCATATTTTTGAAACTGCGAAAGCGAGCAATACGGATACAAGTCCGATAATTCCGTTTTGCAGTATATAGAGCAGGTTGATTTTTTTCATGCTTATGCCGATAAGGCGCATAAGCGAAATCTCTTTTGCCGAGTTATACATATTGAGCAGCGTGATAATCGAGATGACTATCACATTCATTATCAGGATAATGGCGCACAGCACATATACGATATACTTTGTGGAGTCGATTTCCTCAAGTATGCCTCTCACCGTTTCCATCGGCTCAATCGCCTGAAGGGTGACCGAGTCGCCGTCTTCATCTGCTATGATTTTGCCGCCGTAATCACTTACGAGAGTCATTGCGAAAGAGGGATTTTCCGTGCTGACGATTGCCGCGCATACGCTGTTTTCCATATGCTCGTGCTCGTGCTCTTCCTCTTCTTCGTGCTCCTCTTCGTGCTCGTGCACTGCCCATATTGTCTTAAGCTGAGTGAACACAACCCTGTCATAAGCCGAGTGGCTTTCTTTGAGTATGCCCACAACTTTGAGCGGCTGCGTGTGCTGCTCGGAAGCGGAGTGACTTGTGAATATATCATCGCCCACGCTCACATCGCAAACCTTTGCAACGCTTGCTCCGAGCACTACTTCATATTCCGCAGCGTAATCAAACATTCTGCCTTCGGCGATTTCTTTGCTTTCAAGAAAAGCGGGTTCTGTGCCGACCACACGGTAGCCGTTGTAATTGTCCGCCATAGCGTAGGGGATAACCCGCTTAACGCGGCTGTCGCGCTGTAATTCACTGACAACGGAGTAGGGGATAGTGCCGAGAGGCTCATCCGTGAAATACATTGTGTTCATCGCCAGCTGGGTTTTGCTTCCGGCAGGGCCGATGATTGCCGAATACCAGCCTGCGGTGCCTGTTATACCGTCGCGCACCTGGTTTGCGGTGTTGTATGCGAGCACGGCAACGCCCGCCGAGATGATTATCGATACAGCCACGAGGATAACCTGGACTTTTTTGATTGCCATATTTTTAAGGGCAAAGGACAGCATTTCAGTTCACCGCCTTTCCCTGAGCAGCGTCATAGGGTGTTCCGGTAACGCTGTTCATATCAATCACGCAGTCAAAAAATCTGCTCAGGCGTTCATCGTGAGTCACGGCGATAAGGGTTTTGCCCTGCGCCGCCTGAGTCAGTTCTTTTATTACCTGCTCGCCGATTGAGTAGTTGAGGTTGCCTGTGGGCTCGTCTGCAAGTATGATATCGGGCGATTTTACGAGCGCCCTGACTATAGCAACTCTCTGCTTCTGACCGCCGGAGAGGTGCTTTACCTTTTTGTTTTTCTTTTCGGCTATGCCGAGTTTTTCCAGCAGTTCATCCGCGCGGGAGGTATCAACGCCTTCAAGGCGGAGAATATTTATATTGTCGGCCACGCTCATTTCGTTTATCAGTTTGAAATCCTGAAAAATATAGCCTATTTTTTCTATGCGGAATCTGTCTTTTTCTTTCTGTGAGGCGGCGCTCATTTCTTTGCCGTCAATTATGATTTCGCCCTTGTCGGGTGAAAGAATGCCTGCAATCATATTGAGCAGGGTGGATTTGCCGCATCCGGACGCGCCGAGCAGCATATAGGATTTGCCGTTTTCAAACGCAATATCCCTGTAGTCGAGAGCAGTCTCGTTTTTGAACGTCTTGCTCACGCCTTTTATTTCTATCATATTCAATTTCCTTTCCGGTTGATTGTTTTACAGAATCAAACGGAAAGTCAGGACAGTATTACGGTATGAAGTTCAACGGGGCTCGATGCGGTAACCGTGACCGCGCTGTGTTCGCTTTTGATTTGCCCGATAATCAGGTATGCCGCCGCTGCCGCCGTGAACGGGAACAGTCCCGCCGTTTTGAACAGATTGGACACCGCGCAGACCGCTCTGCAGATAGCGCAGTCGTCATCATTACAGTTATGGCAGCAGCCGATTACGGGGCTCAGGCATAAAATAAGCAGGCAAAATGACAAAACAACGGCAAGTATAACAGAAGAACGCTTTTTCATCATTTCACCTCGCTAACACAATATATTGTATTTTATTTTACAACCGCATCGCTATTTTGTCAATTATTAAAGAGTATATACGATACAATAAACCTATTGACATATTCCGTAACGATGGTATAATACAAATGATAATTCTCGGGGCGGGGCGCAATTCCCCACCGGTGGTTACAGTCCACGAACCTCATTGAGGCCGATGCGGTGAAATTCCGCAACCGACGGTTAAAGTCCGGATGTGAGAGGATGTTATATTTCCGCTTATTATGTGCTCCGGTTATTATCGGAGCATTTTTTATTGCGGAGGAAAGAAAAATGAGCAAATCTTCATCCAACATTTTCAAACTTACTCTCACGGCGGTGCTCTCTGCGGCGGCGTTTGTGCTGATGTTTGTGGAGTTTCCCGTGCCCGTGATGCCGGCTTTTATAAAGTTTGATATTTCCGACCTGCCCGCGCTCTTCGGCGCTTTTGCGCTCGGCCCGGTTTACGGCGTAATCATTGAACTTATCAAAAATATACTGCATGTTGTAATCAAGGGTACCACAAGCGCCTTTGTGGGTGAACTGAGCAACTTCCTGCTCGGTGCCTCCTTTGTGCTTGTAGCCGGTCTGATTTATAAAAAAAGCAAAACCCTCAAGGGCGCGGTCATCGCTTCGATTGCCGGCGCGGCGGTTATGGGCATTATCTGCCTGCCGCTAAACTATTTCGTGGTATATCCCGCATATGTCAAATTTTACCATCTGCCGCTCGAGGCGATTATCGGGATGTATAAAGAAATCCTTTCACCCGTTGCCGAAGTGCCCACCTCAAACGCTCTGTTCAACTGCCTGCTGATTTTCAATGTGCCGTTCACATTTATCAAGGGCGTAATTGACGCAATCATCTGCATCGCCGCATACAAACCGCTTTCAAAACTGATGAAAGGGAAAATCTGAACAGTTTTACACTTTTGATAACTATAATTCAAGGACTGCAAGTTTTTATACTTGCAGTCCTTTTTTCTCTATTATCTTTTCGTTTTTCGCGCTTATTGCTACGATCGGCTTAGTAGCCGAAGTATTCTTGGCAATAGGAGTATAGTGCCCGGTAATACATTATTTCACTTACAGGATCAAGTATCAGCCCGTGCCCCGAGAACGGGAAGAAGATGAATTCGTGCTCCGCGCTGCAGGCATCAAAAGCGGCGTTCATCGCTTTCCTGTTATTGGCGTTTACGAGAATGTCGTTGCCCGCGTATGCGTAAATTGAGGGGATGGTGTCATCGTTTATAAATGCAACGGGGGAGACGGAGTCCGCTATTCTTTCCGCTTCGCCGCTTTCAATCATTTCGTCGGTGATTTTCACACCCGCAAGCATTGAGGCGAGTGAATAACTGCCCCAGGCATCCGCGCTCATGTCGGAGGGACCTACTCTGTTTGCAGTGAAGGCGAGTTCAATTGATGAATCCTGCGGCCTTGAATAACTGTAAAGCATTGAGATGTGACCGCCCGCGGAGTAGCCGGAGGTCGCCATCTTTGTTATGTTCAGGCCGTGCTCATCCGAGAAATCCTTGATTGCGTCAATGCATTTGTCCACTTCGTCAATCATTGTAAACGCGGTAACTTCGCCGAAAACTTCTTCGCTGTAAAGCGAGTAACTCATTGTGGCGGTGATGTAGCCCTTCATTGCGAGTTTCTTGCAGTGGGGTGCCATATCTTCTTTTTCGCCGCCCTGCCAGGAGCCGCCGTGGATGTAAAGAATACAGCCGTTGTGCTCGTTTTCATAGGCACTTTCGGGCACATAGATTGTCACAAGGTCTCTTTCGGCATCGCCGTAACGGATATCCTTGTAGACTTCATATTTATCTCCGGCAAGGCCGAAAACGGATGTGAAGGCAAGGATAAAAGTCAGGTAATACGCCAGCATGGTTTGCATAGTCATTTCTCCATTTCGTTCTTATTTTCTTTGTTTCCCTTATTTTATTTCTTCCGCAATCTCCATAAGTCCTTTGACAACTGTAGATGCGGTTTTGTCACCGAGTGAAATGAGTTCCTGATAGTGGTCGTCCGCTATTGCGAGGCAGTAATCATTGTCGGGTACTATGTAGCCGAAAGCGTCGTTGCACAGGCCGAAGCAGATTGTATCTTCACCGAAGATTTCCCTTATGTAAGGCAGGCCGAAATCCTTGCCGCTGAACGAACCCTCTGCCGTGAGAGAGCCGCCGCCGTACATAACATCCTGCACGAGTTCGCCGGGCACCATTGCGATTTTAACATCGCCGAATTCGGCGTAGCCGACTTCCGAGAACATATAGTATTTGCTAAGACCGTCTTTGTAAATCTCGTAACTTGTAAGTTCGAGTTTGCCCACAAGTTTGATAAGCGGATTTGTTACTGGCACCTGAATTTCTTTGAGCCTTATGTTGAGCACAGGCTCAATCTCGCGCTCCTCAACGGGCTCCCAGCCTTCAAACCAGAGGGTGTAATGCTCGTTGCCCTCGGATTCCGCGTTGATTGTATCCCAGTCCGCCTCTCTTGAAATCTCATCATAGGTCTTCGTGAGGCTTAGGGCTATGTTGCCCATTTCCGTGCCGTATCTCACGGCCTGCATATATCTTCTTTCGAGGTCTACGCCGTCGTTTGAAAGGCCTCTGCCGTAGTAGATGCCCGCGATGGCTCCGTTTACAAACATAAAGTTGTAGCCGCCCTCTTCAATCCTTTTGCCCAGATAATAAACATAGTCGCCGGAAAGCTGTCTGCCGTTATCCTGCGGGTCGCTTGTTGCAAGGCCTACAACATCGGGATGGGCGTTTATGTTTACGAGCATGGTCGGAGTTTTGCCGCTGTCATCGGGCGTGAAAATGAATCTTGACATATCGGAGCACAGGCTTGTTGATGACTTCCTGTTTCTGTTGTCAAAATATTCGGGGTTGAGAGTTTTCACGGCGTAAGTCATTGTGCCGGGTGTCATATCCTCAACAGCCGCCTTGATGCTGTTTGCTATGATATGGCACACGCCGTCAAGCCATTCTTCGTTTGCGCCTCTTTCAAGTTTCGCAAAGGGAATATATGACTTGAAAAGATTGCCGAAAATCTTTTTGAATGTATTGGTCCACAGTCCCTGCGTGTCAATGCAGCTGTGGCAGTGAGTGGAAGAAATGTTTACGCTGTTGAAATCAACATCGAGATTAAGGTCTTTGAGATACTGCCTTACCACTTTGATGTCGCTGTTGCAGAAGCCGATGCAGTCAACGTTTGCAAATACGCTCACGCCTCTGTCGCTTGAATCGGAGAGCGCGATTACCCTGACCTGCATATCGTCAATTACTTCCTCAATCTTGTTGTTCATACCGTTGTCAAGGGTAAGGAAACCGCCGAGATAATACTCGGTGCCTTCGTCAAGTATATCGTCGGGCACAAGCGAAGACTTCGCGTAGCCGAGCTGCCACTGCGCGCCCGGGGCGGGGGAGTCAAGCATCGTTTCGGTGCCGGAGTAGAAATTCTCCGAAGTCTTTTCACTGAGTTTTTTCGTTTTTGCGCTGTCGGGCACTATGGCGCAAAGCCCGCCTATAAGGCCTTTAACTATTCCGCCGAGCGCGCCTACGCCCGCGTGAGTGAGAGCTTTTTCAACATCGAGTGCCGATGCACTTGCCGTGAAACATCCGCCCACAAGCAGCGAAACCGCAAGCACAACGCTTACCGCTTTGATACCGAAATTTTTCATCCTGCAATTACTCCTTCCGGGATATATTCATAAAATCATTTTACCATTATGAGAGCGTATAGTAAAGTGTAAAATATCCGCACAGGGCACGATTTTTTATGCAAATGCCGTTAATTGACTGTAACGCGAAAACGTGATAAATTTTTCTTTCAAATATGTTGCATTATTTCTCAATGTTTAGTATAATCTATTAAATATAATCACATTTAACGGGGGAGGCGGCTCAGATGAAGCGAATAGCGGCAATTCACGATATATCCGGCGTGGGCAAATGTTCGCTGACAGCCGCAATCCCGATTATTTCGGCATTCGGCATAGAGTGCAACCCCGTTCCCACCGCCGTTCTTTCAACCCATACGGGCAACATAAACGGCTACACATTCAGGGATCTTACGGATGAAATCCTGCCGGTATGCCGCCACTGGGCTTCGCTCGGCATTTACCCCGATACCGTTTATTCCGGCTATCTCGGCTCCGCGCGGCAGGTAAGCGATGTAAAAGAAATCATTTCGCTCTTTTCATCTTCAGACCGCCGTCCGTTTGTTGCCGTTGATCCCGCTATGGCGGACTCGGGTATCCTGTATAAAGGCTTCGGTGAAGATTTCCCGTCGCTTATGGCAAATCTCTGTAAATCCGCCGACCTGATTATACCCAACATCACCGAGGCGTGTATGCTCACGGGTATGCCGTACAAAGAGCAGTATGACAGAGATTATATTGAAGCCCTTGCCGAAGCACTGCTTGATTATACCCGCAAATACGCGGTTATTACGGGCGTTTCATTTGACGGCGACAGAATAGGCTGCCTCGCCTGTGACGGAAACGAAAGCCGCTATTATTTCAGCGATAAATACCCGGGCACATATTACGGCACGGGCGATATATTCGCGAGCGTGCTTGTGTCGCTTGTCACACTCGGCAAATCCGTGTTTGAAGGCGCGGAAAAGGCGCTTAATTTCACCTCACGCGCAATCCGTGAAACATATAACGAAGGCACCGACCCGAGATTCGGAGTCGCGTTTGAAAAATATCTGTATATGCTTAACAGGGCAGAGGAGGAAACCGAATGAGTTACGCAGACAAAGTTTTTATCGACACCTGCAGAGACATTCTCGAAAACGGTATCTACGATAACGATATCGAAGTAAGGCCGAGATGGGAAGACGGCACACCCGCCCACACGGTCAAAAAATTCGGCGTTGTAAACCGCTATGACCTGAGCAAGGAATTCCCGATGCTAACCCTCAGAAAAACATTTCTCAAAAGCGCCGTTGACGAACTGCTCTGGATATGGCAGAAAAAATCAAACAACATTCACGACCTTTCCAGCCACGTATGGGATTCCTGGGCTGATGAAAACGGCTCAATCGGTAAGGCTTACGGCTATCAGCTCGGCGTTAAGCATCATTACCCCGAGGGCGATATGGACCAGGTTGACAAAGTGCTTTACGATCTTAAGCATAACCCGGGCAGCAGAAGAATTCTCACAAATATCTATGTGCATCAGGACTTAAGCGAAATGGCTCTTTATCCCTGCGCATACAGTATGACTTTCAATGTGACCGGCGGCAAACTCAACGCCATCCTCAACCAGCGCAGCCAGGATATGCTTGCGGCGAACATCTGGAATGTGGCGCAGTATTCCGCTCTCGTTTGTATGATAGCCCAGGTTACGGGCTTTGAGCCGGGCGAGTTTGTTCACGTGATTGCTGACGCTCATATCTATGACAGGCATATCCCCATTGTAAAAGAACTCATCGAAAAAACTCCCTATGACGCCCCGACTGTCACTCTCGATAAGAGCGTAACCGATTTTTATGCGTTCACCAAAGACAGTTTCACAATAGAAAACTACAAGTATCACGAGTTTACCGCGAAGATACCCGTTGCGGTGTGAGAGGTGCAAAATGAAGACTATTGTTTGTGTTGACAAAGCGTGGGGCATCGGCTCCGCAAACGACCTGCTTTATCATATCCCCGACGATATGAAGTTTTTCAGAGAAAAGACAATGAACAGCGTAGTGGTTATGGGACTTGCTACCCTCAAGTCTTTTCCCGGCGGCAATCCGCTTAAAAACAGAGTCAATATAGTGCTGTGCGACGATCCGGATTTCAGAAAAGAAGGCGTAATTCTCTGCGGCAGCATAGATGAACTGATACAGACACTTGATGATTATGACACCGATTCCGTTTTCATTATCGGAGGCGCCTCCGTATATGCGCAGATGCTTCCGTACTGTGACACGGCATATGTAACAAAGGTTGACGCCGTTTCTCCCGCAGACAAATACTTCCCCAATCTTGACGAAATTCCGGGCTGGGAATGCGTATGCGAAAGCGAAGAAAACGAGTATGAAGGCCTGAAATTCAAGTTTACAAAGTATACAAAGACCATTTAACATAAGGAGTGAATGAATTATGGCAATCTATTGCAAAGAACCCTCAAGAACTTTCAGCGAGTATCTTCTTATCCCCGGTTACACTTCTCCCGAGTGCATACCGGCAAACGTTTCTCTCAAAACCCCTCTCGTGAAATACAGGAAGGGTGAGGAAGAGTGCCCGCTGAGCCTTAATATTCCTCTCACATCCGCGATTATGCAGTCCGTTTCCAACGACACTCTCGCAATCGCTCTTGCAAAAGAGGGCGGTATCTCTTTCATCTACGGCTCACAGAGCATAGAAGATGAGGCGGCTATGGTCGCAAAGGTAAAGAGTTACAAAGCGGGTTTCGTTGTATCCGACTCCAATCTCAAGGCGGATTCCACCCTCAAAGATGTTCTTGAACTCTATGAGCAGACAGGCCACAGCACAATGGCGGTTACCGAAAACGGCAAGCCCGACGGCAAACTCATCGGCGTTGTGACCGGCAGGGATTACAGAGTAAGCCGTATGAGCGAGGATACCAGAGTTGAAGAATTTATGACTCCGCTTGACAAACTCATTGTTGCAGGCGAATCCACCACGCTCAAAGAGGCAAACGACATCATCTGGGACCATAAACTCAATTCACTTCCTATTGTTGATAAAGAAGGCAAACTTCTCTATTTCGTTTTCAGAAAAGACTATGCCCAGCATAAAGAGAATCCTCAGGAACTGCTTGACGCCAACAAGAGTTATGTTGTAGGCGCGGGTATCAACACCCTCGACTATGAAAAAAGAGTACCCGCCCTTGTTGAAGCGGGCGCTGACGTGCTCTGCATAGATTCATCCGAAGGTTACACCTGCTGGCAGGAAAAGACTCTTGCTTTTATCAGAGAAAAATACGGCGACAAAGTCAAAGTCGGCGCAGGCAACGTTGTTGACAGAGACGGTTTCCTCTTCCTCGCAAAAGCGGGCGCCGATTTCGTAAAGGTCGGTATCGGCGGCGGCTCAATCTGCATCACCAGAGAGACAAAGGGCATCGGCAGAGGCCAGGCAACCGCGCTTATCGAAGTTGCCGCGGCAAGAGATGAATACTACAAGGAAACGGGCATCTATATTCCCGTATGCTCCGACGGCGGCATAGTGCATGATTATCATATGACTCTCGCACTTGCAATGGGCGCCGATTTCCTTATGCTCGGCAGATATTTCGCAAGATTTGACGAGAGTCCCACACCCATCACCATGGTAAACGGCGTTTATGTAAAAGAGTACTGGGGTGAGGGCTCCAACAGAGCGAGAAACTGGCAGAGATACGACCTCGGCGGCAAGGCAAAACTCTCGTTTGAAGAGGGCGTTGACTCCTATGTTACATACGCAGGACCTCTCGGCGACAATGTCGCAAAGAGCCTTTACAAAGTGAAGTCCACAATGTGCAACTGCGGCGTTATCAATATTCCCGATTTGCAGAAGAATGCGAAGCTGACGGTTGTGTCGGCGACGAGCATTGTTGAGGGCGGATATCACGACGTAATGCTTAAGTCCACCGCCACACCCGGAAGATAATTCGGTCGGGACATAAAAGGCGAAAAACGAAAAGACAAATAATAAGGAAGTTCGGGTTATTAACTCGAACTTCTTTTCTTTATGGTATCTGATTTGATATAAGAAATTATTGATTATTGTCTTTTCTCAGAGCCTTTGCTCATTCGCCGTACTTCAGTATTGTCTTCATTCGCAAATGTTCCGTTTTCATCCTTTTCTGTTCCCTCCCTAAGTGCCACTCAGGAAGTGACATCTGGAACAAATGGAGAATTAAAAATTGATTGTCATCCTGGGTCGAAGCGAAACGCCGCTGCCTGTGGCAGATAAAGGCGTTACGCTGAGATGAAGAAACAAGGAGAACTGCGAAACGAACCAGTGAGCAGGGCGACTATGTTTCTGAGGGGCTGCGGAGCGAGTCGAAGGATCTCATAGCGCAAGGATATGCGGAGCATAATAGTTTTCGGAGCGAAGTGACCCGAAATTCTGCATTCTGCATTAATAAAAAGGACTGCGACTTACTCGCAGTCCTTTATCTTTATTTCATTTCGCAGGTTGATACTATGTAATCGCCGTGCGTTTTTTCGGTTGTAAATATGTATCTGTCATCCGAGCAGGTGATTTTACCGTTTTGCACTGTGAAACTCACGCTTTTGAGCCCTGCTTTTATGCCTGTGCCTGCCGCTTTGAGGTATGCCTCTTTGAGAGTCCAGAGCATTGCGGCGTTTTCTTCGCTTGCCAGGGCGAATTCTTTTTCGCTGTCGCAGGCGAATCTCGGGATTACTTTGAGTATCTTTTCACTGATTTTTTCAATGTCAATGCCTGCCGGCTTGTCGCCTGCGGCGACGGCGACGAGCATGCCGCTGTGGCTGTAATTGAACTGAATATCAATGTTTTCAGCCTGTGGCTTGCCGTTTTCGTCTTTTGAAAAAACGATGTCTGCGGCGGGAATTCCCGTTTCTTCTTCAATCATTTTCCTTGCCGCATAATCGGCGAGTATGCAGAGTTTTCTGTCTTGCGCGTTACGGTAACCGGAGCATTTTGCTTTTCTTTCTTCGCTCATCATCGAGAAAAAAAACTCAAACTGCTCTTTGCTGTAATCTTCCGTGTTGAAAATACCGGTTTTCATGCAGTCACCGTCATTGTAGTCTGCAGGTATTTATCCGTGCCGTCCGCTTTGAAGAGGATTATGTAAGTGCCTTGCTTCACTTCGGGCGAAATCGTGAACATGCAGGAGGCAAAGCCCGATTCGTCGGCCTGAGTTTCCGTGTCGGCTCCGATGTCGGCGGGCACACCGTTTTCATCATATACTTTAATTGTGTAGTTTGCGCTTTCGGGGCCTTTTATCGCTATTGATGCGGTTTCCCTGTGATGTACCTGGTTTGATATACCCATAAGTTCCACGCCGTTTCCGTTTGCTTCGGGTTTTTCGGCGCTCGCGGTGGTGTTTCTGCCGTATTCGTCAACGCCTCTGTTCTTTATGTATTCTGCAACGGCGGGCTCCATTTCGGTGCCCGAAGAAGCACCCGTGTCCGCGCTTTTGTTACCCGCGCAGGAGCAAATAAGCGCTGTTATTAAAAATGTGCACAGTAAAATGATGATTGCTTTTTTCATATTTTCACCTTATTCCGATTGATATTTCGCCCGAGGAGAGCGTGATTGTGCCGCCGTCTGTTTTTACCTCAAGGTTTCCGCTTTCGTTTATGCCTGAGGCAACGCCTGTCATTTCTTTCCCGTTTATCCGGAAAGATATTTCTCTGCCGAGTATGAACATCCGCTCTCTGTAAGAAGCGAGTATTTTTTCGATGTCGGTTTTTTCAAGCGTTTCAAGTATGCGTGCGCTTATACTTTCCGCCAGAGCCTGCGGGTCAATCTGCGCACCGAGCGAGCCTGCCTGCGGTATATCGGGGGGGAACGCCTGCGTGGTAAGGTTTATCCCTATGCCTATGCTTATGAGTGCCCGCCCTTCGCAGATAAACTTTTCGGTAAGTATGCCGCATACTTTTCTGCCGTTTAAGAATATATCATTTACCCACTTTATGTCAAGTTTAACGCTAAGCAGTTCCTCAAGCGCTTCGCACACACATACAGCCGCGGCGGGAGTAATCAGGTCAAAGCCTGAGGGAGCCTCTGTAAGCAGTGTCATATAAAGCCCCGTGCCCTCCGGCGAATAAAACTTTTTGCCCGTGCGCCCTCTTCCGTCTGTCTGTCCCCTTGCCGTTATGAGCGAGGGCAGGGGAAGCGAGGCGGCGTTTTCTTTTGCGTATGTGCTTGTTGAATCAATAATATCAAGTTTTACGGTGTTAAGATTCATTATTTCGCCTCCCTAATTAAATTATACCGCCGTAAACCGTAAAGTCAACACTCCCGTTATTGACTTGTTAATAATTATGCGATAAAATTTATACAGATAAATATCCTTGAAAGGGGTAACCGTTTATGAAAAAGATTGTCTGTGTTATTCTCGCTCTCTGCTTTGCATTGATGCTCGCTTCCTGCGGCAAATCTTCCGGCGAAAGCAGCGACGCTCCCGAAACAACGCAGGAAGACTTTTCCTCTCGCACGATTGTGCGTTTTACGCTTGAAAGCGGCGAGACATTTGATATAGCGCTTTACCCGGAGCATGCACCCAAAACGGTTGAGAATTTCCTTAATCTTGTAAACAGCGGCGCTTACGACGGTGTTATCTTCCACAGGGTTGTTGACAATTTCGTTGCGCAGGCAGGCGCAGTGGAGCCAAGCGGACGTATGAGACAGGCGGATAGAATTGAGGGCGAGATGATGGCAAACGGCTATGAAAACCCGATGAAGCACGAAAGAGGCGTTGTTTCAATGGCGAGAGTCGGCAACGATTACAACTCCGCCTCCAATCAGTTCTTTATCTGCTACGGCACTATAGATTATCTTGACGGCGAGTATGCCGCATTCGGCAAAGTTGTAGACGGTATGGACGTGATTGATTCTTTCCAGAAAGTTGAAAAGGTATCCGGCAGTTCTCCCGTCGAGCCGATAATAATTGAAAAAGCAGAGGTTGTGTCATATGAATAATGTTGTGCTTAAAGGCTATAAGGTGACAAAACTCGAATTTGTCAACAGACACGACAACGGCACAAAGGTGCAGCTGGGCAACAAGGTGTCCTACAATGTTAAGTACGACGGCACAAGAGTCTGCATAGGCGAACTGTCCGTTGAAACGTTTGATAAGCAGGCAGAAGATAAATTCGGCGTAAAAATCGTACTTACGGGAATATTTGAATATAACCCCGAAAAAGAGAAAGAGATTATTCACGTAGCCACTTTCAAAGAACTCTATCCTCTTTGCAAAAGCATAATTATCGCCGTTTCCGCGAATGCGGGCATCCCTCCGATTATCATACCTCCGTTTGATGTTGAAGGGCACGATATCTACCGCTTCGAAAAGCCGCAGAAATAATTCAGGAAAGGAAAGAGAAAAATGGATCCACTCGATCTTGTAATGAAAGGCATCATCGGCATTGATCACCGCTATGCCGCAAAAGTAAGAAAAAAGCAGGACCTGCCCGCGATTGACCCGGCGCCGGTATGCACAATAAGCGGAAGCGGATTCAGAGCAGGATTTTCAACTGCCGAGATTATGCCGAATACCGCAAGCGGCAGGACTTTCTGGATTGCTGGTCACGGCTCCGGTCACAAGATGGAAGGCATTCTCACCCCCGTTTATGTCAGCGCAGTATGGCTTGACTGCGGCGGTGAAGAGGGCATTATCTGGATAAGCGCGGATATAATCGGCCTTACCCGCATAGAAGTAAATCAGATTCGTGAGCGAATCCTCGCCTCCGAAGCAATCAAGGGCTGCCGTAACGTGATTGTCAGCGTAACACACAGCCACTCCGGCATTGATACTCTCGGCTACTGGGGCAAACCGATTGCAAGCGTACCCCTAAACGGCAAAGACGCCGAATATATGGAAACCCTTATGTCAAACGCCGTTAAAGTATCCGAAGAGGCTTACGCATCAAGGAAACCCGGCAAATTGCTTGACGGCAGAATTGAGATAAAAGACGGGCTTTTCACCAAGAGAGGCTTCATCGATAAGCACGAATTTCTTACGAGACTCCGCTTTGTGCCCGATGATTCCTCATCGGAAATCTGGATGATGAATTTCGGCGGACATCCGAATTCTCTCGGCGGCTCCAACAGAATGCTCAGCGGCGAATATCCCTACTTTATGAGAGAAAAAATCAAGGCCGAATGCGGCGCTGATGTGCTTTTCACCATAGGCGCGATAGGCGGCATGGATGTAGCCGAAATGGCGGAAGACAGAGTTGAATGCGTGAAACTGCAGGGCGAAATGATTGCGGATAACGCGCTGAAAATAGCGGATGAGCAGGAACTTGCCCCCGAGATAAAATTCATTGAGCAGCCCTTCTATATGCCGGTTGACAATTACGTGCTCACCCTTCTCGCAATCTTACACACCATGAGTTTCAAGGCTTATCCTTGTGAAGACAGTCTCACCGGCGTTGCCACCGAAACAGAGATTTCTTATCTTAAAATCGGCAGTCAGAAGTTTGTGCTTCTGCCCGGCGAAAGTTTTGTTTCCACCGTTTACGGCTCATATATGGATGCCGATACGGCGCCTACAGGCGAAGGCCCCGGGATTAACCCCGAGCCGCTTTGCGAAATCTGCGGCGACAGTGAGATTATCGCCGTGGGCAACACAAACGATATGACGGGCTACGTGGTGCCGCCCAATGATTTCATCCTTAATCCCACACAGCCTTTCCTCAACGGCGTAAAGGATAAAAACGGACTCAATCACTATCACGAAACCAATTCAATGGGTATCAATTCGCAGAAAGCAATCGCCGACGCTTTCAGAGAAATTGTAAGCAGAATGGATAATCAGTAATAACCATTCATATAATTTAAAGGCTCACCCGTAAAGGGTGAGCCTTTTGCTTTGCTTTTATTTCTGGTCGAGTGTCAATTTGGATGCGGCAAATATGTTTCTGAAGAAGTAGATGATTTTTGCCACAAATCTTGCGTCTACATTTACTTCCTCCACGGCGCTCTCTTTAACAAGGTCGCCGGCTATAAGTCTGCACTGTATTTTGTAATTCTGAGTTGCCGATTTTACCGTGTATGAAAGCGAGCCGTCATCGGTATATTCGTTGCTGCCGATAATCCATATAACCCTGTCGTAACTGTCGGCATCCACAACTACGTGGAATTTAACAGTTGTTTTCCAGCCGACCGAGAGTTTTGATTTATAAGCGGCGATTGCGATGGAAGGCTCTTTTATAAACTGTGCCGTGAAGGTCATATCGCGCCCGGGCATGGTCGCGGGTATTTCGGGAGACCAGCCCTTGAAGATGTATCCGGATTTTGACGGAGCGGCAGGCACGGTAATTGCCTGACCGAAGGTGACGGTCTGAGTGTTATATTCTCTGCCGTCAACCTTGAAAGTCGCCGTGTAATCGCAGATTGTGTATGTGCCGTTTATCTCAATATTGCTCGCGGGCATTGTCGCGGGCTTATCGGTCCATGTGAACGCGTAGCCTTCTTTTGCTGGAGCGTTGAGCAAGGGGACAGCGGTGCCGTAGTCAACATTACGGGTTGCGAACTGTTCACCGTCAATATAATAAGTTGCTTTGTAGGTGTTAACCTTCCAGACAGCTTTTACTTCAAGGTTTTCGCCGGGCATTGTTTCCGGCAGAGCGGGGGTCCAGCCCATAAAGGTGTAGCCCTCTTTCTGCGGGTCTTCGGGAGCGGTGACGGGCTGTTCAAATATATAAGTCTGACCGTCCAGAGGCGTCACTCCGTCGGAGTCGTAGTATTGAATTGAAAACTTGCCTTTTTCCCATTCGAGCGAGTAAACGGCGTCGCCTTCGCAGGGCGATACAGGTGTTTTCCCGTCAGCGTCACGCCAGCCTTCGGTTGCGTAGCCGTATTTTGAAGGAATACGGGGTATGCTCACGCTCTGACCGTATTTGTATGTGTTTGTCATACTCTGCGTTGCGCCGTCATTGAAATTGAAAGTGACGGTGTGAGTTTCTCTGTCATAATAAATGGCAAGATCTGTCGAGCCGTCGGGAGCGATTTCATCGGAAGTTTTGCTCTTTGACTCGTTATATACAAAGTGCTCAATCGTATCGGGAGTAACCGATACGGGCGCTTCCGTAGTGCCTTTACAATCCGTTACCTCTGCAGTGTAACCGTCATCGTCTGCGTTTTGTTTATAAACGGTTACCGAGTAGTGAGTGTTTGTCGAGGGAGTCCATACCGCTTTGAAACTGAGGTCATTATCGGGCATCGTTGCGGGGATTTCGTCATCCCAGCTGCTGAAATCATAGCCCTGTTTTACCGGAGTTTCAGCAGGTATCGGCTGATTGTATTTCACATCTTTCGACAGGGTTTCGCTGTTGTTTGAATTGAATTTTCCGCCGCTTGCGTCAAAGGTGACAGTGTGAGTATTTGCCTCCCAGTTTGCATAGTAAACAAGTTTGTCGCTTCCTGCCTGCTGAGGAGGCTTTTCGTCCCAGCCTTTGAACTGATAGCCCGTTATACCTGCGGGGGAGTAGGGAGTGATACTGTCGCCGGGAGTGTAATAATCCGTGTGAGCGAGTGTGCAGTCGGGGTCGTAGTAATAGGTGACGGGCGTCTTGCCGAATACCGTGTTGCTTGCAGATATATTGAGGTTTATCACGGCTCTCACACCGCGTACTTTCTGCATCGGAGTTTTTGTTGCCGAGCCTGTATAACCTGCGGCATACAAGGAGGCGGAGGTGTCGCCCGCGCTTTCGTCATCTATCCAGTAAGGGCCGGGATATATTCCGTTTACCTGCTGAAAATGCGGCTCTCCGAGCGCCGCGGCATAATCCGTGGCAATCGCGGTGCGGTTTGCATCCAGACTTGTAATGCCCGCCGTAAAGCCGTAACTGCTGTCGGTCGCCTCCGACGCGGTAAGAATTCTTACCTTGCCTATGATGAACGAGGCCTCTTCATCGGTAAAAGCGGTTTCTGCGAAATCACCGTTGAGCCAGGCAAAAAGTTCAGTCTGAGCAAACGGCATGTCGTTTGAGTTCAAACCGTTTGCGGATTGAGCATCAAGCACGCTTTCGCTCATAAGAAGCCCGGATGAGCGGTCAAGCACATTCCATACTATCGGCTGATACTTAAACCAGTAAACCTTGTTCTTTTCGCTGTATCCGTTTTTGTACTGAGGATAATCCGAACTGTTTAACTCCCCGAATACGCCGTATGACATATCAGGTCTGAATTCCGTAAACTTAACAGCGCGGTAGAGCGCGCCGTGCAGAGTGACATCGGCATAGTAGGTATATTCCGTGATATGCGCGCTTATTTCCGTGCCGTCGCCCGAATAATAATCAAACGCCTTCCAGTCTTCGTCTTTCAGTTTTGCCGTGAGCGAATTGATTATCGCGCCCTCGCTCTTGTTATTGGGGTCGAGCACTTTCTGCGGATAGTAGCCGTACTCTATTTTTTCGTATGAATCCGCAAATGCCGTAAGCGATACTGCAACGGCGGAAAGCAAAACAGCCGCGCACAGCAGCACAGATATCGCTTTTCTGAGTGATTCTTTCAAGTTTTTCATCTCCCATGAAATGATAATTATACGGATAAATAATATCATACACAAAACAATTCCGTCAATATGTTCTTTACACGCGCGCGTGCGGGTGATAAAATATGAGAGGGTGATTACAATGAAAAAAACTTTTGTCAGAATCCTTTCCGTTATCCTTTCCGTTTCGCTTATCGCGGCCTTTGCTCCGCTGTGTGTTGCAGACACAGACGGGCCCTCCGTTTCGGGTGAAAGCGCCGCTTTTACCGCCGAAGATATGCTCAGCGCGAAGGGCAAAAAAATAGTCAACGCAAGGGGAGAAGAGGTTGTTCTCAAAGGCGTAAATCTCGGCGCCTGGCTGATTTTTGAGGACTGGCTCTGTCCCTATGAAGAAGTGTCGGATAACTATGAGGTGCTCAAAACGCTGACAGAGCGTTTCGGCACGGAAAAAGCCTATGAACTTCTTAACACTTACTATGATAATTTCATCACCGAATACGATTTCGATTATATAAAATCACTGGGATTCAACTGCGTGAGAATACCCTTCTGGTTCAGAAATTTCTATTCCGACGACGAGGGCACAAAGATACTTGACGAAAACGGCGAGTGGGATTTTTCACGCCTTGAGTGGGCGGTGAACGAGTGCTCGCAAAGAGGACTTTATGTTATCCTCGATATGCACGGAGCACCCGGCTATCAGAGCGATGCTCCTCACGCGGGCAAAGGGCTTTCCTGCGGGCTGTATGAGCAGACGGAGCAGGGCGAGGAATACAGGCGCCTGACAATTGAACTCTGGCAGGCAATCGCCCTTAAATTCAAGGATTCGCCCGCTGTGGCAATGTATGACCTTCTCAATGAGCCGATGTGCGATGTTGACTGTACCGAAATCAAAAGGCGTCAGAATAACGAATACATATATTCAATCCTTTATGATGCCGTGAGAGAGGTTGACTCCGCTCATCTCATCTCGATAGAATGTATCTGGACCTGCCTTGCCGCCCCTCACAAACAGCTCAAGGGCTGGGACAACGTTGTCTATCAGGTGCATTTTTATCAGAATTCCGATTTTATCTTCAATCTGTTTGTGTGGATTACGAGAGTATGGTTTCCCGACTGCCCGCTGCTTATGGGCGAGTTTTTCCCGCACAAGGCGGCAACCTGGGCAAACTGCTTCAAAGCGATGGATAAATACGGCTACTCGTGGATGCTCTGGACATATAAAGCGACAGGCCATCTGATGTGGAGCAGCGACTGGTGCATTATGGGCAGCAAAGACGGTTTTGAGAGAGCAAAAATCAAGACCGACAGTTTTGAAGAAATCGCCCGCAAATGGGGCGAATGCCAGCAGACGCAGATTGGCTACACCGATTCAGGCCACTATGACAAAGACGTAAAACCGGTTTTATAAATTACATTTTCAAATGGGAGGGACGTTATGTCTCTCCCCTTATATTTTCTGTACACTTGACAAATATATAAATAAAATATAAAATACTATGGGTTATTTTTATATGGACGACGCTCAAATTTTTAAGATTACATTACAAAACAGGAGATTATATGCAGAAGAAAACCGATAATCAATCAAAAACCTCAAATAAAAATAAAGAAAAAACCAAAGTCTCAAAAGCCAAAGCGGATAAATCCCAGAAGGCCCGCAATCAGGACAGAGCCGCCAAAAAGAAGAATTCCGCTTCAAAGGCCGCTCCTGCCGCCTCCGCGGTAACCGAAGGTCTTCCTTCAAAGAAAAAGACGGCGGGTAAGCAGACACCCAAAAAGGCGCCCAAGCCCCGCAACGGCTCAGAGAAAAAACGCAGGTCAAAGAATACAAGCCCCGTGAGAATTTCCTTTCTGGGCGGCATTAACGAAGTCGGCAAGAATATGACTCTTTACGAGTATGAAGACGATATGTTCATTGTTGACTGCGGTCTTGCTTTCCCCGATGTCGATATGCCCGGCATTGATATGGTTATCCCCGATTTTACCTATGTTGAGAAAAACGCGGATAAGATAAAGGGCATTGTTATAACCCACGGTCACGAGGACCATATAGGCGGTCTTGCCTATCTGCTCAAGTCCGTCAACATTCCGGTTTACGGCACCAAACTCACAATAGGCCTCATAGAGGGCAAACTCAGGGAGCACGGTCTGCTCTCCGCCTGCACGCTCAATGTGGTTTCTCCGGGTGACACGGTCACTCTCGGCAAATTCAGCATTGAGATGATTCATGTAAACCACTCTATACCTGATTCCATCGCTCTTGCGATTAAAACAGACGCGGGCGTAATAGTGCAGACGGGCGACTTCAAGATTGACACTACTCCCATTGACGGCGATGTTATTGATATAGCGAGGTTTGCCTCGCTCGGCAGCGAAGGCGTGCTTGCCCTTCTTTCCGATTCCACCAATGCGGAGCGCCCCGGCTTCACCGAGAGCGAGCGTAAGGTGGGCGAGAGCCTCGACATACTTTTCAGGCAGGCAAAAAAGAGCAGAATCATAATCGCTACTTTCGCCTCGAATATTCACAGGGTGCAGCAGATTATCAATGTGGCTCACGCCGCCGGCAGAAAAGTGTGTATGGTCGGCAGGTCACTCGAAAATGTTGTCAGCATTTCAGAGGAGCTCGGCTATCTCGATGTGCCCTCGAAACTGCTTATCAGCCCCGATGAACTCGGCTCTTACCCGGATGACAAACTTGTCATCATCACCACGGGCAGTCAGGGCGAGCCGATGTCCGCGCTCACCCGTATGGCTTTTTCCGATCACAGAAAAGTTGAAATTAAACCCAACGATTTCGTAATCATATCCGCCACCCCCATCCCCGGCAACGAAAAGACAGTAGGCAATGTTGTCAACGAACTTATGAAACTCGGCGCAAAGGTCATCTACGAAAAGATGTATGACGTGCACGTGTCCGGCCACGCCTGCCGCGAAGAACTCAAACTTATGATGAGCGTTGTAAAGCCCAAGTTCTTCATCCCGGTACACGGCGAGCAGAAGCACCTTCAGAAGCACGCCGAACTTGCGCAGAGCATAGGTATTCCCAAAAAGAATATCTTTATCGCCGACAACGGTATGACCGCCGAGATTACCTCCAAGGCAATCACCAAAGGCGAGGGCGTCACAGCAGGAAAAGTGTTTGTTGACGGCAAGGGCGTAGGCGATGTAGGCTCGGTAGTGCTCAGAGACAGAAAGAAACTCGGCGAGGACGGTATCATCGTTGTGACCGCTTCCGTAGATTACGAAACAGGTCAGCTCATAGCGGGTCCCGAAGTGCTTTCGAGAGGCTTCGTTTATGTGAAAGAATCCGAAGAAATAATCGAAGGCGCACGCAATGCGGCAGAAAAGACCCTTGAAAACTGCTATTATTCAAATATAACCGATATCAACGCCATAAAAGGCAAAGTAAGAGACTCGGTTTCAAAATATGTCCGTGAAAAAACAAGACGCGATCCGATGGTTTTACCCGTGATAATGGAGGTATAAATGAGAATCAAAGGCTACCGGTATGACGGCTTTGTGCTTGCCGTTTCTGTTGTAGCGGCGCTCGGCTTTGCCGCTTATACAGCCCTCACAGGCAATTATAACCTCGCGCTCTATGAGTGCGCGGCTGTGTTTGCGGTGCTTGTTCTTTTCCTCGCAAGAGCCGCTGTTGCCGGCAGAAGATACCGCAGGATGCTCACCGCGGCGGCAAAGAAAGCGGATCATACCGACACAAAAATTCTCGGCAGCCTTACCTATCCCGTGTGTGTGGCGGACGATGAACTGCTCGTCACATGGTGCAACAAACCGTTTCTTGACGAAGTCGCTGGTGATGATTTCAATCAGTATTATTCGGCAAAGAACTTCCTCGGCAATATTGACCCCGAGAGCGAAGACATCTGTGTTCCGGTGGGCGATAAATATTTCACCGTGTTCACCGTTCCTTTCCACAGAGACGGCAAAAACTACACGGTATTTGAACTGATTGACAACACCTCTCTCAAAAAGACTGAAGCAGAGTTTTTAAGAACAAGGCCTTATTCAATTATCATTGATGTTGATAATATCGATAATTCCCGCTCCGATATAAAAGACAGCGAAAAATCCGCCATCATTTCAAGGGTGGAGGAACTTATAGAAGAGTGGAGCGAAAAATTCGGCTCGGGCGTCAGACGCATAAGCGATGACAGATATTCCGTTATCACCGAAAAGGAAAACATCGACAAAATGATTGAAGACAAGTTTTCAATCATCGAGCAGGTCAGAAACTTCACCTATAAAGAAAAGAATGCCGGAGTTACGCTCTCAATCGGCATCGCGCCCGGAAGCACTGTTAAAGAAGCCGAGAAGGCGGCGCGCAAAGCCTTCGATATGGCAATCGGCAGAGGCGGAGACCAGGCGGCGCTTCTCGCTCCCGACGGCTCATATACCTTCTTCGGAGGAGTATCCGCGTCGGCTGAAAAATATTCCAAAACTCAGACGAGGGTGCTTGCGGGCAACCTCGCCGCAGAAATAAAGAGCAGCAGTGCCGTGCTCGCTATGGGGCACGCGTTTTCCGATTTCGATTCCGTAGGCGGAGCAGTAGGAATAGCGGCGGCGGCGCGTGCGCTGGGTGTGCCCGCCTATGTGGTTATCAACAGAGACACAACCCTCGCGCTTTCGCTTGTCGAAACGCTTGAAAAAGGCAGCTTCCCGGATATGTTTATCGGGGCTGAAAAAGCGGCGAAACTAATCGGCAGAAAAACTCTTATGGTGCTCGTTGACACTCACGTTGCCGCGATGAGCGAATATCCCGAGCTGTTTGAGAAATGCGCAGACAGAATCATAATAGACCATCACCGCCTTGCCGCAGGCAGTTACGACTCCGAGGTGAAACTATATCATTCGCCCACGGCATCATCCTGCTGTGAAATGATAACCGAGTACATCTCCTATGTGCTCGACGATACCCAGGTAAGTGCCGAAACGGCTCAGGCGCTTCTCTCGGGAATTATGCTCGACACCAAAAACTTCGTTATCCGCTCGGGTGCGCGTACCTTCGGCGCGGCGGCGTACCTCAAAGAGCGAGGAGCAAATCTTGTTGAAACCAAAAAACTCTTCAATTCCTCCTTTGAGGAAGTGAAATATAAAAATGCTGTGGTTGATTCGGCGGTATTCGTCGGGGAGTGCGCGATTGCGCAGGTGCCCGGTCAGATATCCGAAGCGCGGCTTATCGCTTCAAAATCCGCCGATGAACTTCTCGGCATCTCGGGCGTGAAAGCGTCATTTGTTATTTACGAAACAGACGGCGGTGTTTCCGTTTCCGCAAGGAGCCTCGGCGAAATCAACGTGCAGCTCATTATGGAGGCGCTCGGCGGCGGAGGCCACAGGACTATGGCTGCCGCGCGAATGGAACTTTCACCGCAGGAAGCAAAAGAAAAACTGATTGAAACTCTCGACAATATGATTGAATAAGTGGAGGTAAGTGAAAATGAAAGTTGTACTGTTACAGGATGTAAAAGGTCTCGGCAAAAAAGGCGAACTTGTAAACGCGTCCGACGGTTATTCAAGGAATTTCCTCTTTCCGCGTAAACTCGCAATGGAGGCAAATTCCCAGGCTATGAGCGAACTCAAAAACAGAGAGTCCGCCGAAAAGCACAGGATTGAAACCGAAATCGCGCAGGCAAAGGAAGAGGCCGCGAAACTCGAAGGCAAAACAATCAAAATCAGCGCAAAGGGCGGAGCAAACGGCAAACTTTTCGGCTCCGTAACCGCAAAGGATGTTGCCGAAGCAGTCGGCAAAGAGTACGGTTTTGATATCGATAAAAAGAAAGTGCAGATGGAGGAAATCAAATCCTACGGCACTTACCCTGCAGAGGTTAAACTCTACAAAGGCATTTCAGCCTCTATTTATGTACTTGTGGGAGAATAATAATGGACGAATCCCGTATCATTTCATTTGACAATATTGATATGCCGTGGAGCCTTGAGGCGGAGCAGGCGGTGCTGGGCAGCATTCTCGTTGACCCGGCTTGCCTTCCTCAGGTCGCGGTTTACTTAAAGCCGGAATCGTTTTTCCATCCGCAGCACCGTGAGATTTTCACTCAGATGCTTGCCGTAGACAACGCGGGCAGTAAAATCGACCCGCTTGTTATACTTAACAAACTTGTTGACAACGGCACTTTTGACAGCGCAGGCGGAAAAAAGTATCTGATGGAGATAGCAGATTCCGTCCCATCGACCGAAAATGTTGAGAGATACGCTAAGATAGTACGTGAGAAGTTCTATCTGCGTTCTCTTATTACGATTTCGAGCGAGACAATTCAGGGCGCCGCCGCTCAGGAAGATACAGCCGATGCCCTGCTTGATAACGCGGAGCAGAAGATTTACAACATCCGTCAGGGCAAAACCACGGACGCTCCTTCACAGCTCAAGGATATCCTGATGAACGAGGTTTTTGACACGCTCAAAAAACTCACGGGCGAAGATAAGGAGCAGTACAAGGGCTATACCACCGGCTTTGATGAACTTGACAATATACTCACCGGTCTCAACCGCTCCGACCTTATCATTATCGGTGCGAGACCCGGTATGGGTAAAACAAGTTTCGCGCTCAACCTTGCGAGAAATGTTGCCGTAAAGGCGAAAAAGAAAACTCTTATGTTTTCACTCGAAATGACCAAAGAACAGCTTGCCATGAGAGTGCTCGGCACCGAAGCGAGAGTTTCCTCAAAGAAAATGAGGTCCGGCCAGATTGACCAGGATGAGTGGGTGAGGCTCGGCACGGCGGCAAATGTGCTCGGTGACTGCCCTCTGTATTTTGACGATACTTCCGCAATCACCGTGCCCGAAATGAAGGCAAAAACAAGAAGACTTTCCGGCGTTGACTGTGTTATAGTTGACTATCTCGGACTTGTGCGCCCGAGCACCAAAGCGGAAAACAGAGTAAATGAAGTCAGCGAAATCACCAGAAACCTCAAGATGATGGCAAAGGACCTTAACATCCCCGTTATCTGCTGCGCACAGCTTTCAAGAGGCACCGAAACAAGAGGCAAATCACACAGACCGCAGCTTGCGGACCTTAGAGAATCCGGCTCAATCGAGCAGGATGCCGACATCGTTATGATGCTCTACCGTGAAGATTATTACAACGGCGAAAAAGAGGAAGGCGAAGATTATTCCTCCCAGCCCGAAGTCAACAAGATTTCCGTTATTGTTTCCAAAAACAGGCACGGCGAACTCGGCACTGTTGATTTCGCGTGGGACGGCGAGCACACTCTCTTCCTGCCGATAGAAAAGATACACAATGATTGATAAAGTAACCGACGCAATTGAAAAATACGGTATGCCGGTTGCACGCCGCAGGGTTGTTGTTGCTCTCTCGGGCGGCAGTGACTCTATGTGCCTGCTTCACATACTGTATAAACTCCGTGATGAATATGATTTGACTCTTGAGGCGGCTCATGTGAATCACGGCATCAGGGGCGAGGGCGCAGAGCGCGATATGAACTTTGCCGTGAACGAATGCGAAAAGCTCGGCATAAAGTGCCATGTGCTCAGAGCGGATGTGCCCGCATACGCAAAGGAAACGGGAATGTCACTCGAAGAGGCGGGCAGAAAAGTCCGTTATGATTTCTTCGCTTCTTTCGGCGAAAGCACTTTTATCGCCACGGCTCACAACCTGAGCGATCGCATTGAAACCCTGCTTTTCAATTTCGCCAGAGGCTCTTCTCTCAAAGGCCTCTGCTCCATACCGCCCGTAAGGGACAATATAATCCGCCCGCTTATCGACTGCACAAAGGACGAAATTGTTGATTACTGCAAAGCAAACGGCATAGATTATATAACAGATGAAACCAACGACGATATAAAATACTCAAGAAACAGGATAAGACACAGGGTTATTACCGAACTCAAAGAGATTAATCCCGCTTTTGAGGAGTGCGCTTTCAGATGCCTCGACGCAATCAATGACGATGAGGAATACCTTTCGTATCTCGCGGAAGATGCCGTTAAGGCGGCGAAGACAGAAAACGGTTACCGCATTTCACCTCTTCTCACTCTTGCGTTCCCCGTGCTCAGAAGGGCTGTTTACATGATAATCATTGCCGAAACAGGCGAAAGCCCCGACACCCCGGTTCTGGAAGATACGCTTAAAGCCCTTTATGAATATGAGTGCCACGGCAAAGGCAGGCTGATTCAGCTCGGTAAAGGTCTTTTTTTGAGGACAAGAGCGGGCATAATTGAAAAGCCGGAAAGTGTTGACTGCGCGCCCGCTGAAGCCGTACTCGACAGTCCGGAAATGATCTTCGGTGTTTTTACGGTGAAAACCGCCGTTATTTCGCCCGAAGAATATAAACTCAAAAAAGACAGCGGCAGCCTCTTTATGGACCGCGATAAGATAAACGGCAGCATAAGGCTGCGCACCCGCCTTGAGGGCGACAGAATAAGCCCCGCGGGCAGGGGCGTGAGCAAATCCCTGCGTAAACTGCAAAACGAAAAAGGCATACCGCCCGAATACAGAGAGACCGCTCCCGTATTCTGCGATAACAGCGGCATTATCGCCGCCTGCTTCTGCTGTGTTGACGAGAGGGTAAAGGTTGACGGCGGCACGCGTAACATATTTGAGATAAGCATTGAAAAAGGAGACGGCAGTTTTGTATAAAGACATTGAAAAAACCTACTACACCGAGGAAGCCCTCAAAGCGATAGTAAAAAGGCTCGGTGCGGAAATAAGCGAGGATTACAAAGACAAAAATCTTCTGCTCGTGAGCATACTCAAAGGCTCGGTAGTTTTTATGGCTGACCTTATGCGCGAAATAACAGTTCCGTGCGAAATTGATTTTATGTGCGTTTCCTCTTACGGAAACAAAACGGAAAACACTTCCGGCACCGTCAGAATTCTCAAGGACCTAGATTCCGATATCGCGGGAAAGGATATTCTGCTCGTTGAGGATATTCTCGATTCCGGGCGCACTCTCAGTTATGTAATAAGCGTGCTCAAAACGAGAAATCCGCGCAGCATAAGAATCTGTACTCTGCTCGATAAAGCCGAGCGCAGAACGGTTGACATAAAAGCCGATTACCGCGGCACCGATGTGCCCGATGAATTCGTTGTAGGCTACGGCCTCGACTTCGCGGAAAAATACCGCAACCTGCCGTATATCGGCGTTCTCAAAAAAGAAATCTATTCAGAAACCAAGGAGAGGGAAAGTGGAGAACAAGAATAAGAACAATAAACCTGACAGCAAGAGAAGATGGCTCACCATCATTCCCTATATTCTGATTCCCCTTATCATCATTTCAGGCGTGTCTTTCTACGCCCAGAATCAGAAAAAAGAAAAACTCGAATACTATGAGGTTGTAGCCCTGTTTGACGAGGGCAAGGTGTCAAGTTACACCCTCAATCTCAGCAGCGGCTCTCTCGTCTATTATCTCAAAGGCGAAGACCCGAAAAAATCGGAAGGCCACGTATTCGTTGTGCCCAGCGTATCGCTCTTTGTGGAGGATGTTCACGAAGATGTGATGGATTACAACAAATTGAATCCCGATAACCCGATTGAGGCAAAATACGTTTCGGGCTCTTCAATGTCGGCAGTTATGAGTATTCTGCCTACCTTGCTGATTACCGCCGTTATGATTGCCGTGATGGTAATTCTTTTCCGCAAGATGGGTCAGACCATCAACAGCGAAAACAACAAGACCATTTCATTCGGCAAGGCGAGAATAAAGCAGGGCAAGGACGAAAAGAGAAAGACCACATTTGAAGATGTCGCAGGCGCCGACGAAGAGAAAGAGGAACTTGAAGAGATAGTTGAGTTTCTTAAAAACCCGAAGAAGTTTGACGATCTCGGCGCAAGGATACCCAAAGGCGTGCTGCTCGTAGGCCCTCCGGGCACGGGTAAAACCCTTCTTGCAAGAGCCGTAGCGGGTGAGGCGGGCGTACCCTTCCTCTCCATTTCGGGCTCAGACTTTGTTGAAATGTATGTAGGTGTCGGCGCGAGCAGAGTGCGCGACCTGTTTGATAAAGCCAAAAAAGAAGCCCCCGCAATTATTTTCATTGATGAAATTGATGCCGTCGGCAGGCACAGAGGCGCCGGTATGGGCGGCGGCCACGATGAAAGAGAGCAGACTCTCAATCAACTGCTTGTTGAAATGGACGGTTTCGGCGCAAATGAAGGCGTAATCGTCATAGCGGCGACCAACCGCCCCGATATCCTTGACCCCGCGCTTCTCAGACCCGGCAGATTTGACAGGCAGGTAACTGTCAACTATCCCGACGCAAAGGGCAGAACGGAAATCCTCAAAGTCCACGCCAAGGGCAAACCCATCGGCCCGGATGTTGACTTTGAAAGCGTTGCTCACGCAACCGTAGGCTTTACGGGCGCAGACCTTGAAAACCTGCTCAACGAAGCAGCACTGCTTGCCGCAAGAAGAAATAAACTCGCCATCACTATGGAAGAGGTTGACGAAGCGGCTCTCAAGGTTGAAGTCGGCTCGGAGAAGAAATCGCACAAGATGAACGAAAAGGCGAGAAGGCTTACCGCCTATCACGAGGCAGGCCATGCCGTATCGGCATATTACCTTGAAAACTCCGACCCGGTTCACCAGATTTCGATTATACCCAGAGGTCTTGCTGGCGGCTACACCCTGCACAGACCTACCGAAGATAAAAACTATGTTTCCAAGAATCAGATGCTCGATGAACTTGTCAGCCTTCTCGGCGGCAGGGTTGCGGAGCAGATTGTTATCGGCGATATTTCAACAGGCGCTTCAAACGATATTCACAGAGCCACCGAAATCGCCAGAAATATGGTTACCAAATACGGTATGAGCGACAAACTCGGTCCCATCGCTTTCGGCAGCGATAATAACGAAGTGTTCCTCGGCAAAGATTACGGCCAGGTGCGTAATTATTCCGAAACCGTTGCCGCGCAGATTGATGAGGAAATTGAAAGACTTATCAACGAGGCTTACAGCAAGACGGACGCCATCCTCAATGAACACATCGACAAACTCCACGCCGTAGCAGGCGCACTGCTTGAAAACGACAAGATTGAGGGCGCCGAATTCAGGGCTATTATGGAAGATAAACCTGCACAGGAGCCGGAAACTCCCGCTGAGCCCGAAAGCAACGAAACTCCCGAACAGAGCGATACCGAAGAATAAAAAACACAGGGGCTGCCCGCAAGCGGCCCCTGTTGATTAAAACAGAGCAGGTATTATTTATGTATAAACTCATAAGTAAGCAGGGCACCGCAAGGCGGGGCGAATTTGTAACCGTGCACGGCACGGTGCAGACGCCGGCGTTTATGAATGTGGCAACCTGCGCGGCAATAAAAGGCGGCCTCTCTTCAACCGACCTTGAAGCGGTTAACTGCCAGGTGATGCTCTCAAACACCTATCACCTTCACGTGAGACCGGGCGATGAACTTATAAAAGAACTCGGCGGTCTTCACGCCTTCACCGGCTGGAAAGGTCCCATCCTGACCGACAGCGGCGGTTTCCAGGTTTTTTCACTCGCTTCTTTAAGGAAGATTAAAGAAGAGGGCGTATATTTTCAATCGCACGTTGACGGCAGGCACATTTTTATGGGTCCCGAGGAGAGTATGCGTATTCAGTCAAACCTCGCTTCAACCATAGCGATGGCGTTTGACGAATGCGTTGAAAACCCCGCAGAATACGAATATGCAAAAAGGTCCTGCGAAAGGACCGTGCGCTGGCTTGAGCGCTGCAAAGCTGAAATGGAAAGGCTTAACGCTCTGCCGGATACAATCAATAAGAACCAGCTTCTTTTCGGCATAAATCAGGGCTGCACCTATGAAGACCTGCGCATAGAAAATATGAAGCGGATTGCCGCTCTCGACCTTGACGGCTACGCAATAGGCGGCCTCGCGGTAGGGGAGCCGAAGGAGGAGATGTACCGCATCATTTCCGCCGTTGAGCCTTATATGCCCGAAAACAAAATCAGATATCTTATGGGCGTAGGTACGCCCGGCAACATAATAGAAGCTGTCTACAGGGGCGTTGATTTGTTTGACTGCGTTATGCCCAGCAGGAACGCGAGGCACGGCCATCTTTTCACAAAGGCGGGCATAATCAATATCAATAACAACAAGTACGAAAAAGATACTCTGCCGATTGACCCTGAGTGCTCCTGCCCCACCTGCCGCAAGTTTTCGAGGGCATATATCAGGCATCTTTTCAGAAGCAAGGAAATGCTCGCCATGAGGCTTGCCGTTATGCACAACCTCTGGTTTTACAATAACCTTATGTCCGAAATCCGCCTCGCCCTTGACGAAGGCAGATACGAGCAATTCAGAAACGAAAACGCCGAAAAACTTGACACAAGAATATGACTATATTGTCTTTATAAAATATACTTGCATATTTTTACAACATAATATATAATTGTTATAATTTGATTCGGAGGTTATAAAATGAATTTTCTTTTAATGAATACCGCTCAGCAGGGCGGCACTTCCCAGGGCTCACCCATCACTATGATTGTTATTATGGTTGCTCTTTTCGGCGCGATGTATTTTATGATGATTCGCCCGCAGAAGAAAAAGCAGCAGGAAGAGCAGTCAATGAGAGATAATATCCAGGTCGGTGACGAAATCACCACCATCGGCGGTATTATGGGCAGAGTTGTCACCGTTAAAGAAGACTCTCTCATTATCGAAACCGGCGCAGACAGAAACAAGATGAAGATTGCGCGCTGGGCTGTATCGCAGAACAACACCGCCAACGAAAAGGCGGAGGCTGAAAGACAGGCTGCCAAAGAGGCCGCAGAAGCCGAAAAGAAAGCCAAACTTGATGCAGCAGCCGAAGAAGGCAAAGCAAAGAGAAAAAAGAGCAAAAAGAATAAAGACGACACTTTTGATGAATAATTTTTAAGGAGAGAAAAAAATGGGAAAACTTAATCAGATTGACAAAGCAGCCGACAGCAAAGGTTCAGCAGTAACCACTATTTGGCAGTTCGTTAAGTTCATTTTCGTAAGTCTTCTCGCGATGATAGTTCAGTTTGCACTGCTGAACATCCTTCCCCTTATTCCCGCAATCAAAGCGCAGTATGATACACCTTTCGCCTGGTGGGTATTTGTTTCAACAGTTGCCGCTGGCGGTCTCGGTTATTTCATCGTTAACAACACCGCAAACATCATTGCCCAGATAGTTGCTTTCTTTGTAAACAGAGAAAAGACTTTCAACTCAAGCGCAAACATCGCGGTAACCCTTCCTATTTACATCGTTTTCACCATCGCGCTTATCTGCTTCTCCGCCTGGCTCAATCCCACATTAAAGGATTTGTTTGTATCAAAGGGCTGGATGGAAGACGCGCTCGCATCAAACGCGTCAACAATGATTTGCTCCGCAGTTCAGTTCTTCCTCTATTTCCCGGTTGACAAGATTCTCTTCCACAAGAAAAAGGAAGAGGCAGTCGAGGAAGCGGCAGACGTAATTCCCGCCGCCGAAGAAATCGCTCAGGAAGTAACCGAAAAAGCAGAGGCCGTTGAAGAAACCGCCGAAGCAGTTGCCGAAGAAGTTGAAGAAGAAGCCGAAGCAGTTGCTCAGACCGCAGAGGAAACCATTGACGCTGTTGCACAGACAGTAACCGAGGAAACCGAAGCCGCCGCTCAGGCAGTTGAAGACGCCGCAGACGATATTACAGAATAATAAAAAAGTTATTATAAAAACGCCGTCAGTTTTATACTGACGGCGTTTTGCTGTGTTTGTGTTATCTGTCTTCTCTGAAATATGAGAGACCGAGACTTGCGGGGGGCTGATGCTCCTTTTTCTTTTTCGCGCTGATGAATATGAGCACGAGGATTGTTACGAGGTAGGGGAGCATCTTGATGATTTCTTTCGCGGCGGACGAAAGGCCGGGAATGTAAACGCATATAATGTAGAGACCGCCGAAAATGAAAGAACTCCAGATTGCCGATTTCGGTTTCCACAGAGCAAATATAACAATCGCAATCGCGAGCCAGCCTCTGTCGCCGAAGCCGTTGTTTGTCCAGGCGCCTGCGGTGTAGTCCATAACGAAGTAGAGACCGCCGAGACCCGCTATCATTCCGCCAACGAGGGTCGAGATATATTTGTATCTCGTAATGTTGATGCCTGCCGCGTCAGCAGTCGCCGGGTTTTCACCTATTGCCCGGAGGTTCAGGCCCGTTCTCGTTCTGTTAAGAAACAGCGAAGCGATAATCGCGATTATAACAGCGAGATAGGCAAGGAAACCGAATGAAAGGAAAGTGTCTCCGAAAAGACCGAGTTTTGCAGCGAAAGGCAGAGTCTTTTTGTAGGCAAGGCCCGTGTTGATAAGCGAAATGGAGCCCGATTCATTAAAGAATTTGAGCAGCGAGCCGCCGAAGAAATTGCCGAGACCTATGCCGAATGTCGTAAGAGCAAGACCCGTTACATTCTGATTTGCCTTGAGCGTCTGAGTGAGGAAAGCATATATCAGCGACATCAGAGCCGAGCCGAAAAGAGAGCAGGCGAGGGAAATCAGTATGCATAGAATCGGAACGGGGTTTTCGTTGCCGTGTTCATACAGGTAGCCGCCTATGATGCCCGAAATGCCGCCCACATACATAATGCCGGGAATACCGAGATTGAGGTTACCCGATTTTTCGGTGATTATTTCACCGGTTGAGCCGAAAAGAAGGGGAATGCCCTGAATGATTGCGGCTTTTATAAACTGCGCTATCGTAAACAGCATTTATTTGCCCTCCTTTCCCGAATTTGTACGCATTATCTTATAGTTGATAAAGAATTCGCATCCGATAATAAAGAAGATTATAATGCCGGTGAGTATATCCGCGAGGCTTGTGTTGAGGTTGAATTTTGTTGCGATTTCGCCCGCGCCTCTCTGAAGGAATACAACTATGAGCGAGGTGAGTACCATCATCACGGGGTTGAATTTCGCGAGCCACGAAACCATGATTGCGGTGAATCCGTTGCCGCCCGCGAGTTCCTTTGAAATGGTGTGGTTGGTGCCTGCCACAAGCAGGAAACCGGAGAGACCGCAGATTGCGCCCGAAAGAATCATCGTGCGGATAATTACTTTCTTTACATCTATGCCGATGTATCTCGCCGTGTTTTCACTTTCGCCCACGACCGATAGTTCATAGCCGTGCTTTGAGTATCTGAGGTAAACAAACATTACAACCGTGAGCACCGCTACTATAAGAATGTTTATGAGGTATTTCTGACCGAACAGATCGGGCAGCCAGCCCGCTCTTGTGTTTGAATTGACAAGACCCATAACGCTTGAGCCGCTCGGCACCCAAACCATAATCGCAAAGGAGACGAGCTGAATAGCGATGTAGTTCATCATCAGAGTGAAGAGGCTTTCGTTTGTGCCCCATTTTGCCTTGAACAACGCGGGGAGCAGACCCCAGATTATGCCGCCGAGTATTGAAGCGACGAGCATCGCGAGTATCAGAAGTATATTGGGGATTCTGTCACCGACCATAAACATCAGCACCATGCTGCACAGTCCGCCGAAAAGCACCTGACCTTCGGCACCGAGGTTCCAGAATTTCATTTTGAACGCCGGGGTTACGGCGAGGGAGATGCACAGCAGGATTGCGAGATTCTGAAGCATCGCCCAGAATTTTCTGCTTGTGCCGAAACTGCCCTTGATCATCGCGCCGTAAACTTCAAGCGGATTCTGATGTGTCAGTGACACTATTATAACGGCGCAGACAAGAAGTGAGATGATTACGGATATTCCTCTTATCAGCCACGCTTTCCACCAGACCATACCGTTGCGCTTGGCAATATGGAAAAGCGGCTCGTGCGTCTTTTTGACGGAGTTACTGTTCACTGTCTGCACCTCCTTTGCTGTTCTTTGTCATCAGTCTTCCGAGTTCTTCTTTTGTGGTCGTCTTCGCGTCAACTATTCCCGTCACCGCGCCTGAACTGAGCACCATGATTTTGTCACACAGGTCAATAAGCACATCGAGGTCTTCGCCCACGAAGATAACCGCAACGCCTTTTTCCTTTTGCGAATTCAGAAGATTGTAAATGAGGTATGATGAGTTTATATCAAGACCTCTCACCGCGTACGCCGTCATCAGTACGCTCGGGGAGAGGGAGATTTCTCTGCCAACAAGCACTTTCTGAACATTGCCGCCCGAGAGCCTTCTTATCGGAGTGTTAATGCTCGGAGTAACCACCTCAAGGTCCTTGACTATAGTCTTCGCAAGTTCTCTCGGAGCATTTCTTTTAAGGAAAGCGCCGCGCCCTTTGCGGTATGAACGGAGCATCATATTGTCGGTTATATCCATATTGCCCACAAGACCCATACCGAGCCTGTCTTCCGGCACAAACGAGAGCCTTACACCGAGTTCTTTTATCTGATAGGGTGATTTGTTTTTGAGGTTTACGTCTTTTCCGCTCTTCGGGTCGCTGTAAATTATTGAGCCGCTGTCGTATTTCTGAAGACCTGCAATCGCTTCAAGCAGTTCTTTCTGTCCGCTTCCCGCTATGCCGGCAACGCCCAGTATTTCTCCGCCGCGTGCCGTGAACGAAATATCGCTTAGCACTTTCACGCCGTCGGAATCAATGCAGTTAAGACTTTCAACCTTAAGCCTGTCAACACAGTTTTCGGGCTCGCTTCTGTTAATATCAAGCGAGATTTTTTTGCCGACCATCATTTCCGTAAGTTCGGCTTCGTTTGTTTCAGCTGTATTGAGAGTGCCTATGTATTCGCCCTTGCGCAAAACGGAAACTCTGTCGGATATATCGAGCACTTCGTGCAGTTTGTGGGTGATGATTACTATTGCCTTGCCGTCCTCTTTCATCTTGCGCAGCACTGCAAACAGTTTCTGCGTTTCCTGAGGCGTAAGCACAGCGGTGGGCTCGTCAAGTATCAGTATGTTGGCACCTCTGTAAAGTACCTTGATTATCTCAACCGTCTGCTTTTCGGACACGGACATCTCATAGATTTTCTTTGAGGGGCTGATTTCAAAGCCGTAACGGGAACTGATTTCGGCGACCTTCTTTTCAACCTCTTTTATGTTGTACTTCCCGTCCTCTTTCAGACCCAGCACAACATTTTCAGCGGCGGTGAAAATATCAACAAGTTTGAAGTGCTGATGAATCATGCCGATTTTATAATCGAAAGCGTCTTTAGGGGATCTGATAACCGCTTCCTTGCCGTCAATGAAAATCTGACCGGCGTCGGGGAAATATATGCCCGATATCATATTCATAAGCGTTGTTTTGCCGCTTCCGTTTTCGCCTAGCAGTGAAAGAATCTCGCCGCTGTTTACGGTGAGGCATACATTTTTATTCGCCGTGATGCTGCCGAAAGTTTTGGTTATGTTTTTCAGTTCAATGGCAGGTGTGCTCATATATTACCTCCGTCATGTTTTCCTAAAACAGAGCGCCGTTAAAGCGCCCTCTTTTCGGAAAACAGAGTATCAGAAATAAAAAACTTCGGGCGAAGCGAAATCCGCTTCGCCCGTGAAATGAAAACTATTAAAGAATGGTAATTCCGTCAATCGCAATATCGAAGTAGGGAGCGGAGCGGAACTCACTTTCGTGGAAGTAGCCGTCCTTGACCGCTTCGGTGTCGCCGGTGAAGGTGCCGTCATCGTCAACGTCTGCAAGATAGGATTCAATAGTCTTGCCTTCAACGGTGAAGGAGTTGATATCATAAACCTTGAGATCGCCGATTTCGATGCGGTTCTTCACTTCGTCAAGTTTCTCTTTGGTGCCTTCTGCCGCAACAGCGTCGTTGAGTTCAAGCAGTTCAACGGAGCCGGTAGCGATGGTGCCGGTCCAGTCGGCGTCAAAGCTTTCGCCCTTTGCAGTTGCTTCGATAGCAAGCTTGTAGTAGGGAGCCCAGTTGATTCTTGAGGAAACAAGAGCAGTATTGGGGCCGATGGAAGCGGTATTGATGTTGTAAGCAACATTGGGGATGCCCTTCTCTTCGCAGGCCTTGGGTGCGCCTTCGGAGTCGGCATGCTGGCTGATAAGAACGCAGCCGTTGTTGATGAGTTTGAGAGCGGCTTCTCTTTCGAGAGCAATGTCAAACCAGGAGTTGGTGAAGGTTACTTCCATTGTAACTTCGGGCACGATATAACGAACGCCGAGATAGAAGGAAGTGTAGCCTGATTTAACTTCAGCATAGGGGAAAGCGCCTACATAGCCGATTTTAGCCTGATCTGCGGTGATGTCGCCCTTGTCAATCATTTCTTTTACTTTCATACCTGCGGCAACGCCTGCAAGGAAGCGGCCTTCATAGATGGAAGCAAAAGCATTGTGGAAGTTGGGGATGCCCGCATTGTGAGCGTGTGTGCCGGTTGCATGGCAGAACTGAACATCGGGGTTGTCCTGCGCAGCCTGCATAATATAAGTCTCGTGGCCGAAGGAGTCGGCAAAGATTACGTTGCAGCCTTCGTCAACAAGTTCCTCAGCAGTGGTCAGGCAGCTGTCGTCTTCGCCGATATTGGTCTTGATAAGTACCTGGTCGTCGGAGAGACCGAGTTCAGCCTGTACCTCTTTGAGGGCAAGGATGAAGTTGTTGTCATAAGTGGAGTTTTCGTCGTGAAGGCAGATAAGACCGATCTTGAGGTCGGCATAACTGACTTCGCCCTGTGCCGTGGTGTCTTCGGGAGCGGATGTGCTTTCTTTCTCAATGCTGTTTGCTCCGCAGGCGGCAAGGCCGATTACGAGCACAAGAGAAAGAACGATTGCCAATAACTTTTTCATTTCATTACCTCCGTGAAATAAATAATTGTTATCGTGTTAACCAAAGACGATTTTTCCGTCGTCAATGGAATTGATAATAGCCAGGGACTCAAGCTGATATCCCATATCCCTGAGTTCTTTGCCTCCGGACTGAAAGCCTTTTTCAATCACTATGCCGATGCCTTCAACGTGAGCGCCCGCCTGCTCAATCAGACCTATGAGCCCTTTTACGGCGCCGCCGTTTGCAAGGAAGTCATCGATAATCAGGATATGGTCTTCCGGGTTGAGATATTTTTTCGATATTCCGATTTTTGTGGTGATTCCTTTGGTGAAGGAAAAAACCTCGCCCTCGTAAATATCGTTGCCCACATTTCTGTGTATACCCTTTTTCGCAAAAACAACAGGCACAGAAAAATACTGCGCGGCAATGCACGCAATTCCTATGCCCGAAGCTTCAATTGTGACAATTTTATTTATGTTTTTGCCGGCAAAAAGCCTCTTGAACTCTTTACCTATTTCGCACAGTAAGTCAACATCAATCTGGTGGTTGAGAAACATATCCACTTTGACAATATCGTTGCCTATTATTTCACCGTCTCTGCGGATTCTTTCCTCAAGCAGCTGCATAAAACTTACCCCCGAAAATACTGAAATAATTATAAAATAACAGAGTAAAAAAATCAAGACCGAATTGACGGTACAGGGCAAAAAATCTGCCCTGAAACAGGCGTATTTTTTTCAGAGCAGGTCCGTCAGATTCAATATTGCCGAATTGGAAACAAGAAAACCTTTCGCACTCAGCGAAACGCTTTTATCCGAAACTTCCGCAAGCCCTTTGCTTTCAAGAAACTTCGCGTATTCAACGAATCTTTCAGGCAGAGAGTGTGAAAATCTTTCGCGAAATCTTTCAAACATCACGCCCTCTTTAAGCCTGAGAGCGAGCATAACATATTCTTTTTCATCTCCGCCTTCACAGTCGAAAACAGGCTGTATGCCGCTTATGTAATCGCTTGTGCTACGCGGATAATAATATCTTCTGCCGCTCATAAATGAGTGGGCGGAGGGACCGATTCCCTCGTATTCTTCGCACCGCCAGTATTTGAGATTGTGTCTGCTCTCATATCCGGGCACGGCGAAGTTTGAAATCTCATATTGCATTATGCCGTGCTTTTCGAGGTAATCAACGGCCTGCAGATACATATCGCTTGTTTCTTCTTCGCCCGGCAGGTCGAGTTTATCCTTTATTCTGCTGAAATAAGTGCCGTCCTCAATCTTGAGCATATAGGCGCTTATGTGCTTTGCTCCCGACGAAACACAGAATTCAAGTGTTTCGCTGAGAGAAGCGGGCGTCTGACCGGGTATGCCGAGCATAATATCGAGCGAGATGTTGTCAATTCCTGTATCGTTTATCCTGCGGATTGCCGTAAGCACTTCTTTTATTCCGGCTTTTCTTCCGAGCGCTTTTCTTTCGGAGTCTACCGCGCTCTGAAGTCCGAGCGATATTCTGTTTACTCCTGCCTCGGCTACCGTGCAGAAATCAAACGTGCTGTTTTCTCCTCCCGTGCCGGAAGGGTTGCACTCGAGAGTTATCTCGGCGTTTTCCGTGAAATCCGCCGCCGAAAGCAGGCGGGCGATATTACCGTGCCCGAGAGTATCCGGCGTGCCTCCGCCGAAATATACCGTGTCAAAGGTTTTGCCGAGCGAAGAAACAAGTTCTTCTGTGCGCTTCACATAGAGCGCTTTTGTCTCTTCGTCGGGCAGGGCGGAGTAGAAATCGCAGTAGGGACATTTGCCTCGGCAGAAGGGGACGTGTATATAGAGTCCGGGCAGAGTTTTCTCAGTCATTGTCATCAAGTTTGAGCACTGCCATAAACGCCTCCTGAGGCACTTCAACCGTGCCGAAGTGGCGCATTCTCTTTTTTCCTTCCTTCTGCTTTTCGAGCAGTTTCTTCTTTCTCGTGATATCACCGCCGTAGCACTTCGCGAGCACGTCTTTGCGCATTGCTTTTACGGTTTCTCTGGCGATAATCTTGCCGCCGATGCCTATCTGTATGGGTATTTCAAACATCTGGCGCGGGATATTGTCCTTGAGCCTTTCGGCAATTTTCCTTGCCTTCGCATAGGCCTTATCGGCGTGAATAATAAACGAGAGCGCGTCAACGATGTCGCCGTTTAAGAGCACATCGAGTTTCACGAGTTTTGACTGCCTGTAATCGCAGATTTCATAGTCGAATGAGGCGTAGCCCCTTGTCCTCGATTTGAGCGAATCAAAGAAATCATAAATGATTTCGTTAAGGGGAAGTTCATAGTGTATATCAACTCTCTCGGGAGTGATATAGTCCATATTTTTGAATACTCCGCGCCTTTCCTGGCAAAGGTCCATAATAGTGCCTACGTATTCGGCGGGGGAGTAGATATGAGCGTCGGTAAACGGCTCCTCGCAGGATGCGATTAAAGCCGGGTCGGGGTAATGAGTCGGGTTGTCAATCTCAATCTGTGAGCCGTCGGTGAGGTTGATTTTATATACAACGCTCGGGATTGTGGTTACAAGGTCAAGGTCGTATTCTCTTTCGAGCCTCTCCTGTATGATTTCAAGGTGAAGAAGACCGAGGAAACCGCATCTGAAACCGAAGCCGAGAGCACCCGATGTTTCGGGCTCATAACTCAGAGCGGCATCGTTTAACTGCAGTTTTTCGAGCGCGTCGCGCAGGTTTTCGTAATCCGCGCCGTCGGCGGGGTAGATGCCGCAGAATACCATCGGGTTTACCTTGCGGTAGCCTGGCAGCGGCTCGGAGGCGGGATTCTGCAGTGTGGTGACCGTATCGCCGACTCTCGCGTCGCTCACGGTTTTGATAGAAGCGGTGATGTAGCCTACTTCACCCGCCGTCAGTTCGGCGCAGGGCTCGGGGTCCTGAGCCCTCATATACCCCGTTTCAACTATTGTAAACTCCGCTCCGGTTGCCATCATTTTCATGGTGTCGCCTGGTTTGAGTTTGCCTTCAACTATTCTTACATATACGATAACGCCCTTGTAACTGTCATAGACCGAGTCGAATATAAGGGCGCGGCAGGGCTTGCTGTCATCCGCAACCGGCGGAGGAATAAGTTTCACTATCTGCTCAAGCACTTCGGCGCAGTTTTCACCCGTCTTCGCGGATACTCTCGGCGCCTCACTGCAGTCAAGGCCTATCACATCTTCAACCTCTGCGGCAACCCTGTCCGGGTCGGCGGAGGGCAAATCAATCTTGTTGATTACGGGCACTATTTCAAGGTCGTGGTCGAGGGCGAGGTATGTGTTTGCAAGTGTCTGCGCCTCTACACCCTGAGTGGCGTCAACTATGAGTATCGCACCCTCGCAGGCGGCGAGCGAGCGTGAAACTTCGTAGTTAAAGTCAACGTGACCCGGAGTGTCAATCAGGTTGAGCGCATATTCCGAGCCGTCTTCCGCCTTGTAATTGAGTTTTACGGGATGCGCTTTTATGGTGATGCCGCGTTCTCTTTCAAGGTCCATCTTGTCAAGAAGCTGCGCAGTCATATCCCTGAGCGCAACCGAGCCGGTGAGTTCAAGGAGCCTGTCGGCAAGGGTTGACTTGCCGTGGTCAATATGAGCAATTATGCAGAAATTCCGGATTTTGCTTTTGTCAACTGCCAATGTGATTACCTCGTTACATTATGTTTTCTATATCTCTGTTAACCTTGCTTTTGCCTATCCACATATCTTCCCATTTCATACCGGCAATTTTTTCTATGCGCTTCTTTTCGTCGTTTGTCACGGTGCATTCGCCGGTTTCGTGCTTTTCTTTGATTATTCTCTTGATTTCCTCGTGATCGTGTTTTGTCATCTTGTAATTGAAGATTGACAGCACGCAGAAGAACGCGAGAATTGACGGGATGATTGCGTAGTTGAGCCTCAGGCCGAATATGGTTTTTGCGGACTGCTCTGTCGGGTGCTTGACTTTCGGGTCGTAGCCAAACCACTCAAGGCTCTGCCCGACGGCGAAGCCCATCAGACTGCTGATTGTTTTGCTGAAGAACGTCTTGAATGTTGAGATAACGCCTTCACGCCTTCTGCCTGTGATAAGTTCGTCAACGTCGGTAATGTCGGGCTGAATGTTTTCCGCCACAAAGCCGGGTCCGCTGAAGCCGATGTTATAAAGCACCTGCGAAATTACTATCACGGCGTATTTGATTGCTTTGGGAGTTTCGTAAGTCAGGAAACCGTTGATTGCCATACCGACAACCATGAGCGGCCCGAGTATCTTGCCGCAGGCGGTTTTGCCCTTGTATCTTGTAATCAGATAATTTATCGGCGAGCCGGAAAACTCGGATATACCGGCAACTATGTTCATTGAAATAAAGATATTGTAAGTGTCCGTAACGCTGACCATAAAGTACTGATCTGCGTAGGAGCAGAAGTATCTGCTCATTGAGAAGAAGAGGGAAATTATGAAATACTGCCTGAACGACCTGTTTGCAAATACCGCTTTGTATTCGCTGAGCAGGAACTTGAAATCCATCTTTTCGTTAATCTGGTCTTTTGACGAGGGCTCTTTTGTTTTAAAAAAGCAGACAATAGGTGCCCAGACAAACCATATCATAAGCACGATGCCGACCATCGCGTAATTATGGCGGTCGTCGGGCGAGGGCGTCGGAAGGGCGGTGAGAGCGGTTTTTACATTGAAACCGCTTAGCGCGAGCGCCGTGAATACATAAGAGGAAACCTGACCTACGGAGTTCATGGCGTATTCTACTATTTTATACTGCGTTCTCTCAAAGTAACCGGGCGCGATTGTGGGGAGCATCGCCGTGTGCGGAATGCTCATCATAGTCATAAATGTGCAGTAAAGAAGCGAAGCAAAGAGATACCAGAGCCAGGTCTTTGTTTCGTTACCCTGCGCGGAAATGCCGAAGGAAGTCCATTTGAAAAGGTAGGCTATCGCAAAGGGGATTGCGCTGATAATCAGATACGGCCTGTGCCTGCCCATTTTGGATTTTGTCCTGTCGGTTATAAGGCCCATCATCGGGTCGCTGATTGCGTCCCACAAGCCGGAAATCAGGGTGATTCTGCCCGCCATTCCGGTGCGCATGCCTTCAACATAGGCAAGGAACTGCTGATGGAACTGACCGAGAGGATAGCCCGCGCCGCCCAGAGTGATGTTGGCGCAGGTATAGTTGACCATCGGGCGCAGTGTTTCGCCCGTTTTGCCTTCTATACCGACAATGTCTTTGATTTTATTACCTAACCCCATAATAACCCCTCTTATTAAAAGATATTTTATTATAACATTATCATATACCTTTTTCAAGGACTCTTTTAGCAGTTATTGAGTGTTGCTTGAATTATTCTTTGCGGGGTGATAGAATAACAGCGGTGATTATAATGAATGTGATATTTATTGTACTTAAGTGCGCCGGCGCGCTTGCAGGTTTTCTTGTCGTTACCGCGGCGGGCTATATGCCTTTTGTGCTTGTAACGGCATCAAAAAAATATGAGGATGACTGCGATATTCTGCTTATGCTCGGCGGAGATATAATCGGGGCGGATACTCCTGCGCCGCAGACTTTTGAGCGAATGAAAAAAGGGGCTGAATACCTTAAAGCCCATCCGGATACAATCGCGATTCCCTGCGGCGGATGCTTCAGAAAAGAGCAGAAAAAGAGCGAAGCGCAGATATTTGCCGATTACCTTATATCACAAGGAATTGAAAGAGACAGAATCATCCTTGAGGATAAATCGACCACCACGTTTGAAAACTTTGATTTTGCCTCAATGATAATAAAAGAACGCTTCGGAAACGAAGAGAAAAAAGTCGCTTTTTTAACGAGCAGTTATCACATTTTCAGAGCATCTCTGATAGCAAAAATCTGCGGCGTGAAAATAAGCGGCAAAGTCACCGCGCCTACCCCGGGCGAAGCATTCAGAAGATATGTCAGAGAATACTTTGTAGCATATCAGCTTCCCGTTGAAGCGATTAAAAGAAAGGCGGGCAAAAAATGATGAACGGTATCTTCACGGCTCTGCTCACGCCGTTTAACGCGGATTATTCAATCAATGAAAAAAGCCTTGAAAAACTTATAAAATACAACCTTGACAGCGGCGTTCACGGCTTCTATATCGGCGGCAGTACGGGTGAAAGTATGCTTATGAGCAAAGAGGAGAGAAAACGCATTTTCGCCCTTGTCAAAAACTGTTCGGGAGGTACTGTGCCTCTTATTGCTCACGTTGGCGCTATTTCAACGGACGATGCTCTCGATATGGCGCGCGAGGCTAAAAAACTCGGCTATGACGCGGTTTCCGCCGTCGCTCCGTTTTACTATTCTTTCCCGCTTGAAGCGATAATCAAATACTATACCGATATAGCACACGAGGCTGATTTGCCCGTTTATATCTACAATTTCCCCGCGGGAAACGGCTTCGGTCTTACACCCGACGTTGCCGAAAAAATCTTTTCGCTTGATACTCATTTTGCAGGCATCAAGCATACTTCAAACGATTTGTTTGCCATAAGGCAGTTTAAGAACAGAATCAGGGATATCACCGTTTTCAACGGATATGATGAAATCTGCCTTGCAGGGCTGTCAATGGGCGCCGACGGAGCAATCGGCTCAACATATAATTTCATGGGCAAAAAGTTTGTGCGTCTCTATAACGCCTTCTGCTCGGGCGACCTTGAACTTGCTGAAAAACTGCAGGCTGAGGCGTGCAGAATAATAGAGGTTATGTGCCGCTTCGGAGTATTCCAGTGCGAAAAAGAAATCCTCACTCTTATGGGAATTGATATGGGTCCGTGCCGCAGACCTTTCCTGCCTCTTGATGATAGCGGAAAGCGCGAAATGAAGAACCTGCTCGATCTGATTTGACAAAGACGGTTTGATATGATAAAATTTCATCAGTAGGCGCGTCAGGCCTCCCGATTGCTTTCGCAATTTTCGCCAACGAACCTACTGATGAGTGCTCTGTTACAGCCCAAAACAGAGCACTTTGGTTTTATATGAAAACACGGGACTGCTTTGGGCGGAGAGTCGTAATCCGGTATTGGTTTTCACGGAAAACTAAAACCGCAGCACATCGTCAGATTTGCTTACCATACATACTCAGTATGCTTTCGCAAATCTTCCTTGTTCTGCGGCTTATTTTTCACGGGAAAACTGCTTTGCACCTCAAAGAG
>JAEEGL010747075.1_pt1 | contig 48107 bp, 38 predicted proteins | sample 9134231 | NCBI WGS metagenome assembly JAEEGL01 (sample SAMN16246548, study PRJNA631951) | gut metagenome | biome: gut microbiome; feature: rumen; material: fiber-attached | host: Bos | place: Iran: Karaj | collected 2018-10 | reverse complement strand
TTAACTGAAAAAACCGTTCCGGAAGGAACGGTTTTTTCTGGAGGTACCACCCAGATTTGAACTGGGGAATCGCGGTTTTGCAGACCGCTGCCTTACCACTTGGCTATGGTACAATAAAAAAATGGAGCGGATGACGAGGCTCGAACTCGCTACCTCCACCTTGGCAAGGTGGCGCTCTACCAGATGAGCTACATCCGCAAACATGGTGCCTCCGGTCGGAATCGAACCAACGACACGCGGATTTTCAGTCCGCTGCTCTACCAACTGAGCTACAAAGGCATAAAAAGAGGCCTGCATAACTTGCATTACACAGGCCAATGGCGACCCGGAACGGGCTCGAACCGTCGACCCCCAGCGTGACAGGCTGGTGCTCTAACCAACTGAGCTACCGGGCCATATTGGTGGGAACAACAGGGCTCGAACCTGTGACCCCCTGCTTGTAAGGCAGGTGCTCTCCCAGCTGAGCTATGCTCCCATACCGCCGCTCGCTTTAAGCGGCGAAACCTATAATACAATAGATTATTTCGATTGTCAAGACTTTTTTTGAAAAATCCGCATTTTATTTGCCCTGCGCGAGAGCCGTAATTTCTTCCCTTGAAAAATAGTATTTTCTGTTGCAGAAGTGGCAGGAAATCTCGGTTTTTTCGTCCTGCGCAATTTCGAGAAGTTCTTCTTTTCCGAGAGTGATGAGTGCCTTTGACACCCTCTCTTTGCTGCAATCACAGCGGTAGGCGGGGCTGTATTCATCAAGCAGTTCAAGTTCGAAACCGGGCAGCACCTTGCGGCATATCTGCTCGGGGGTGAGCCCTTCGCCGAGCATGGTGGTAACGGGAGGAATACCTTCAAGCCCCTGCTCCACTTTATCTATGGTGTCATCAAGCGCGGTGGGCAGCAGCTGTATAATAAAGCCGCCTGCGGTAATCACATTTCCGTTTCTTTTATCCACAAGCACGCCCAGAGCGCACACGGTGGGCGTCTGCTCGCTCATGGCGTAATATGAGGTGATATCCTCGGCGATTTCGCCGCTGACTATCGGAATCTGACCGACATACGGCTCTTTCAGGCCGAGGTCTTTCATCACGGTGAGGGTGCCGTCTTTGCCGACCGCTCCGCCGACATCGAGTTTGCCCTTATTGTTGAGCGGAAGCTGCACATCCGGGCATTCAACATAGCCCTTCACATTGCCGAGACTGTCCGACACGGCGATAACCGAGCCCGCAGGCCCTCCCCCGTTTATGCGCAGGGTGACGGTATCATCCTCGTGCTTGAGCACCGAGCCCATCATTGACGCGCCCGTGAGAAGCCTGCCCAGAGCGGCGGTGACAACCGCGCTTGTGGAGTGAATATCTTTTGCTGTTTCAACTATATCGGCAGAGTCAATCGCCATTGCGGTGAGAGTGCCGTCGGATGAAATCATCCTTACCGTTTTGCCCATAATTACCTCTTTCTCGCCACGAAGACGGCTTTTTCGCTGTCCTCTTTAACGGGAGTAAACTTCATATCTTCATATACCGAAAGCACTTCGAAGCCGCTGCTTTCAAGCAGTGCGCGGATATCTTCAAGCGGATAGGCGCGCTCGGTGAATGTTTCGCTCTCCCTCATATAGGAATCACCGTGCTTTTCAAAGAAATCGAGCGAGATTTCTACGGTGTCTTCCGGCATAAGGCTGTTTTGCCACACGCAGTAAACATCGTCCGTTTCATATACAAAAGTATTGTCGGCGAGTACGTTTCTGTGCTTATACACGGTGTTAACGTCAAACACAAACACTCCGCCCGGCTCGGTGAAAAGGGACACGCGCTCAAACGCTTTTTTCACCTGTTCGGGTGAGTCGAGGTGGTTAATGCAGTCCAGCACGCTGATGCAGGCGTTGATTGTGCCGTAGAGGTCGAGCTCTGTCATATCCTGATTGAGAAAGAGAATATCTGCGCCATCTTCATAAGCCTTTTCACGCGCGAGCATAAGCATATCGGGGCTTATATCAGCGCCAATCACGGAGTAGCCTTTTTTTGCCATGCGCACGCTCATTGAGCCCGTGCCACAGCCCAGGTCAAGCAATATGCCGCCGTCAATCCCGCACGAGGCAAGGATTGAAGCATAATATCCGGCGCGTTCATCATAGCCGGCGTTAAGCGTCAGTTCATCATAAAAGCCGGCAAATTTTCCGTAAGCCACAGCACCGCCCCTTTCCGATTGATAACGGCATTTTACTACATTAAGACGAAAATGTAAATACTGTATAATTAAAGAAAAATAAAAAAAATATTGACAATGTCTTTTACAGGTGATAATATAATCAAGCGGCACAGCCGTATATGCGCTGCTAGCTCAGCTGGATAGAGTGTTTGGCTACGAACCAAAAGGTCAGGGGTTCGAGTCCCTTGCAGCGCGCCAGATAAGCCATCTGAAAAATGATGGCTTATTTTTTACTTTTTGTAACTCTCTTTAACCCTACGGAGGTTGGTTTATGAATAAAGATATAATAATTGTTATCGCCACTGCGCTCGCTTCGCTGCTCGCGATTCTTTTTGCCGCCCTCACGGCAAAGAAGGTGCTCGGCTATTCCGAAGGCAGCGAACTTATGCAGAAAATATCACGATCGGTCAGAAAGGGCGCAAACGCATATTTAAGCCGCCAGTATAAGATTGTTATCATCTTCTTCGCGGTTATGTTTGTTATCCTTGGCGCGATGGCAATATTCGGTTTCCTCACTCCCTTTGTGCCGTTTGCATTTCTTACCGGCGGATTCTTCTCCGGTTTCTCCGGCTTCATAGGGATGAAAATCGCGACTGCCTCCAACGCAAGAACTGCTAACGCCTGCATGGAAGGGCTTAACAAGGGTCTTCGTGTTGCGTTTTCAGCCGGCTCCGTTATGGGCTTTACCGTTGTAGGTCTCGGCCTTCTCGACCTCACAATCTGGCTCCTCATCCTCAAATTCATCGTGAAACTTCCCGATGAGGCAGTTACAGACGCAATGCTCACCTTCGGTATGGGCGCTTCCTCAATGGCGCTGTTTGCCCGTGTGGGCGGCGGCATCTTCACAAAGGCTGCCGATGTGGGCGCCGACCTTGTGGGTAAAGTTGAAGCGGGCATCCCCGAAGACGACCCGAGAAACCCCGCCGTTATCGCGGATAACGTGGGCGACAATGTAGGCGACGTTGCAGGTATGGGCGCGGACCTCTATGAATCCTATGTAGGCTCAATCATTTCATCCTGTGCCCTGGGCATAGCGGCATTCAAGTCATTCAACGCCATGGCACTGCCCCTTTGCATAGCGGCAATCGGCGTGCTCTGCTCCGTGCTCGGCACATTCCTTGTAAAGACAAAAGAGGGCGCGTCACAGAAGCAGCTGCTCAGCGCACTTTCAAGAGGCACCAACTTCTCGGCAATTCTCATAGCGATTGTTTCACTGCCTCTCGTATGGTATTTCCTTAAAGACAACTGGACCATTTACTTCGCAATTCTTGCCGGTCTTATCTCCGGCGTGCTTATAGGCAGATCCACCGAGTACTACACTTCCGACAGTTACAAGCCCACGCAGAATCTCGCGAAGACAAGTGAAACGGGCACCGCCACAATCATCATAGGCGGCCTTTCGGTAGGTATGCTCTCAACACTTATCCCGATTATCATCGTTTCCGTCTGCGTGCTTGTCGCTTACTTCGTTTCCGGCGGAGCGGGCAGCGCTTCAATGGGCCTTTACGGCATCGCTCTCGCGGCTGTCGGTATGCTCTCCACTCTCGGCATCACCCTTGCAACCGACGCTTACGGCCCCGTTGCGGATAACGCGGGCGGCATAGCCGAAATGGCGGGCCTTGACAAATCCGTAAGAGAAAGAACGGACGCTCTCGACTCACTCGGCAACACCACCGCCGCTACCGGCAAAGGCTTTGCAATCGGCTCTGCGGCTCTCACCGCACTCGCTCTTATGGCTTCTTACATCAACAAGATTCAGAGCATCGACGGCGGCGCGGAGAAAATCAAGAATCTCGCAATCAACAATCCGACCGTGCTTATCGGTCTGTTTATAGGCGCGTGCCTCCCCTTCGTTTTTGCCGCTCTCACTATGAATTCGGTAGGCAGAGCAGCGCAGAGCGTTGTTAAGGAAGTACGCCGTCAGTTCAAGGAAATCGCGGGCCTTATGGAAGGCAACGCCGACGCGGACTATGCGAAGTGCGTTGACCTTTGCACCAAATCGAGCCTGCACGAAATGATACTGCCGACAATCGTCGCCGTTATCGTGCCCGTTATCGTGGGCATAGTGCTCGGTCCGACAGGCGTTGTGGGTATGCTCGCGGGCGCAACCGCCTCCGGCTTCCTGATGGCTGTGTTTATGTCAAACTCCGGCGGCGCGTGGGATAACGCGAAGAAATACATTGAAAGCGGTCAGTTCGGCGGCAAAGGCTCCGAAAACCATAAAGCCGCAGTTGTGGGCGACACCGTAGGCGATCCCTTCAAAGATACTTCCGGCCCCTCAATCAACATTCTTATCAAGATTCTTTCAATGGTATCAATCGTATTCGCGGCGGTAGTCGTGAGTTTCTCACTTCTTTAACAGCATTAAACAGGGTTGTTCACACAGCCCTGTTTTTTAATTCTGTAATGTCTTTACTTTTAATTTGAGGTATGATAAAATATTTTTATTAAGTTACAGGAGGGCATTTTATGTATTCGGATCAGAAAGTATGGATAGCGCAGTCCGATAAAAACTGCTACATTCTTCCCAAAATGGCAAACCGCCACGGCCTTATCGCGGGCGCGACGGGCACCGGCAAAACCATCACCCTTAAAGTAATCGCGGAGTCCTTCTCCGATATGGGCGTGCCCGTATTTTTCAGCGATGTGAAGGGCGACCTTTCCGGTATGTGCAAGCCCGGTAAAGACACCGAGGATATGCAAAACAGGATTGCCCGCTTCGGCATTGAAAACTTTGAATACAAATCATACCCTACCAGATTCTGGGATATATTCGGCGAAAAAGGTCATCCCGTAAGAGTGACCATTTCCGATATGGGTCCCACCCTGCTCGCGCGTCTGCTCGGGCTTTCCGATGTGCAGGCGGGCGTACTCAACGTGGTGTTCAAGGTAGCGGATGAACACGACCTGCCGATTCTCGACCTCAAAGACCTGAGAAAGATGCTCCAGTATGTGGGCGACAACAGAGCGGAATTCACCACCCTCTACGGCAACGTTTCCACCGCCAGCATAGGCGCAATTCAGCGCGCCCTGCTTGCCTTCGAAGAGGAAGGCGGCGAGGGAGTATTCGGCGAGCCGATGCTTGACATAAGAGACTGGATGCGCACGGACGCCTCCGGCAGAGGATATATCAACATCCTTTCGAGCGAAAGGCTTGTAAAGAGCCCCACAGTCTATGCGACCTTCCTGCTCTGGATGCTCAATGAACTGTTTGAGAAACTGCCCGAAGTAGGCGACCTTGAAAAGCCGAGATTCGTCTTCTTCTTTGACGAAGCGCATATGCTCTTCTCGGACGCTTCCAAAACTCTCATTTCAAAGATTATCCAGGTTGTTAAACTTATCCGTTCAAAAGGCGTGGGCGTATTCTTCATCAGCCAGTCCCCCTCCGACATTCCCGATGAAGTGCTCGCGCAGCTGTCAAACAGAGTTCAGCACGGTCTGAGAGCCTACACACCCGCCGAGCAGAAGGCGGTGCGCGCGGCGGCAAGCGCATTCCGCGAGAATCCCGCTTTCAACACAGAGAAAGAACTTATGGCGCTCGGCACAGGCGAAGCGCTTGTGAGTTTCCTTGATGAAAAGGGCATACCCTCAATAGTCGAAAAGGCGAGAATCCTGCCCCCGCAGAGCCTTATGGGCAACGCCGACGAGGAATCAATAAACGCGATTATCCTTGCCGATGAATTCGAACTCAAATACAGAGATACGGTAGATGCCGAATCCGCATACGAAATAATCTGCAAGGCGGAGCAGGTGCTTCAGGAGCAGAGAGAAGCCGAAGCGCAGGCAGCCGCGGAAGAGAAGGAAAGAGAGAAGGCGGAGAAGGAAGCCGCAAAGCAGGCAGAGAAGGAAGAGAAAGAAAAGAAACGCCTTACAAACTACAGAAAAGGCGGTTCATCTTCAGGCAATTCCGCCCTTTCAAAAGCCGCGCAGAAGGCGGCAACGAGCGCCGCGTCATCCGTTGCGAGGTCGGTTAGCACCAATATGGTTAACTCCGTGCTCGGCGGCAAGACTTCTTCCGCTTCGCAGATAGGCAAGAGAGCGGCAACAAACGCGCTTTCATCCGTTATGAGAAGCGGCACGACCTCCATTATACGCGGACTTTTCGGCACAAAGAAATAATCACATAAAGCCAAATAAAGGGCTGTAAGTATTGAACTTACAGCCCGCTTTTTTTACCACATATAATCAACGAAGTAGTATCTTGTTTTCTTTATAAACGGAAGCGATTTCACTTTTTCGCGCTTCATTGAGGCAATCACTTTTTCGAGCGCGCGGATTTCCTCTTCGCTTTTACTGCCCGGAGCAAAGAGCGCCTCTTCGAGCAGAGCGGCAAATTCACCCGGCTCATAATTGCCGAAAGCGGTATCATCCGCCGCATATGAGGAAACGAGTTCGCTGTATGAGAGATTTTCGCTTTTGCCCGAGGCGTAAATACAGGTTTCGTTAAGGTGCAGATACCTGTGATAGAGCGATTTCTTTGTGCCGCCGTGCGCATAGGAAAGGTGCCTGGGCACGACCTTTACGCCCATTTTCACAAGATAATAGATAAAGAACAAAAGCAGAATTATCACGCCGAGCAGGGCAAGTCTTTTGCCCGTGCTGCTCATTTCCATACGGTTTATAATATCGGCGGCGCCTGTATTTTCGCCCGTCTGACCTATGCCGAGAAGTCCCGAGAAAAAGCCTCTGTTTTCTTCACGCGAAACGGCGGCGGTAACCTCCGCCACATCCCAGCCGAAGCCGTCAACAAAAATCTCAACCCAGGCGTGCCCGTTTGAATCGGGCACATAGATACGGTTAACGGTGCTGTCAACTCTGTAAGGCGAGGTAATCCATTCGGCCGTGTCTTCGTCATAGAGAATATCGGAAGTATAAAAATCCTCTCTGTCTATAGCGTAGCCCTCCGCATAGCGCGCGGGGATGCCGAGATATCTGAAAATGAGCGCGGCGGCGGTAGCGAAATGCTGGCAGTAGCCCTTTCTGTTGGCGGTGAGGAAATAGTTAACATAATCCTCGCCCTGCGGCACTTTGCCGGGGCGCAGAGAATATTCAAAATCGTTTCTGAAAGCGCTCAGCACCTTGCTGATTTTGAGCGTGTCGCTGTCAGTCTGCTTTATGGAGTATTCCTTGCAGAATTCCTCTATCGCGGGTATGTTTCTCCCGGGCACAAGCAGGGCATATTTTTCTGCCTGTGCTTTCATTTCCGAAAGCAGGGCGCGGCTTTCATGAGCGAAACCCTCTTTGCCCTCGGGGTCGGTTTCGGGCAGGATATCCTTTATCACTCCCGTATCGGTTGTAAAGACATCGTAGTAAACCGTCTCCCCCGCTCTGCCCGCCTGCGACTCCGCGCTGCCCGGGCCCGTGTATTTGACGGAAGGCATATCTGCAAGTGTGGTATAGTAAGGCACGTTGAGCCCGCCGAGCGCGACTTTGGGGTCAACCGCCTTCACGGCTATTCTGTGGCGGCTTTTTGTCACTTCCTGCGATGAGGCATAGTCATTTTCAAGCAGGCGGTATGTGATATCGGACTGCGCCGAATAATCAATGCTTTCGGGCGGATTAACCCAGCGCATTTGTTTTGAATCGTAGTAATAGCCCGAAAAACTGCGCAGATACATACGGTCAACCCTGTAGTTGACAAGGTCAACCTCGAGGTCGGTGAGTCCGTCATAGGAAACGGAGCTTGTATTGGAGAGTTTTCCCGGCGCATTCGCCTGCCTGTCTTCGGAAAAGAAGGCGCTCACGCCGTAAGACATAAAGTTTTTGGCTATGCGGTGGCTCTCGGTTTTTACATCCCTGAGCGGAAGTTTAAAGGAAAAGTTTTCGTCCGGCACCACGCTGAAAACGAGGGCGGTGACGGCAATAAGGAAAGCGAGCCACACGGCCGCAATCGCCGAAGTATTCACGGCGTCGGTCATAAAGGCGTAAGAGTGCCTGTGTTTCTTTACGGAAGATGAAACAACGAATTTATCCGTGAGCCCGTAGTAGCCGCCGGAGAGATAAATACCCTCTGTCAGCACCCACGAAACAGCCACGAGAAACATGCCCGTTTTTGCGCTTGAAAAATTGAAATACATACCGAGCTGCGCAATCGGGAAGGTGAAGAAAAACAGACCGCGCAGGCTCATTTTTTCGCTCACCATTATATTCTGAAGTATCATAAGCCCCACGGCGATAACGCAGACCGCCACGGACATTGCCGTGTATTCATCGGAGTAGCGCACCGTGAATTCGCGCAGATAAGGCAGCCTCATCATACCGTCGGTGTATTTGATTATGCTGTTCCACAGGGCGTTGACGCCGCTGTTTACGAGCACATAGTATCTGAATATCACGGTCAGAAAGCCCGCGAGGATTGAAAGATAGACGATTATCTTAAGCCTCTGCCTTACATACATAAAGGAAAGAATAAGCGAAAACACAATGCAGGTCACAAGAAGCGGACCCGGGGAGAGATTGATTTTGAAAGCCGAAATCACGCAGTAAAGCGAGCCGAAGTCCGCGCAGAAAAGGATAAGCGCGTTTATCAGATACTTCAGCACCGGGAAGCCGTCTTTTTCCGCCGTCAGTTCTTCTGAAAAGACTATTCCCGTTTTTTCGGCAAGCAGTTCCCTGCTCTCCCTGAGTTTGCGTTTTCTGTGAAGTTTTATTCTTTCCGAAATGCTTAAAGGCATATTATTGCCACACTTTCATTGTACATTCCGATTATCTTATGCTCCGCCGTTCGTTCAAACGAGGGCGAGGTGAAATAAAGCGCGGTGTTGCCGGAGCCGCTTTCCGCCTGCATATATTTTTCATAGGCGGAGTAATCCGGGTAACTCGGTGTCATAAACATATGCACGGCGGCGTTTTCGAGCCCCTCCGAATCTTCAATATACTCACGCACGAGTTTATCCGAGAGGCTGTCATACCAGACCGCGTAAAACGGGATTTCGAGTTCAATCAGCCTTACCGCGGAGGAATAGAAGGCGGAAACTATTTCGTCAAGGAAACCGGGCTTTTCGCTGTCTTTCCTGAGTTCCGTCACGAGATTAACGCTGCGGGTGTTTTCGAGTTCATATTCCCTTACATACAGTTCGTCGCGCTTCGCACTTATTTTCCAGTTGACTTTCTGCATTCTGTCACCCGGAATATACTGCCTGAAATCTTTAACCTGCGTGACATCCTCCGTGTAATCGAGAGTGTCGGATTCGTTTTCCTCGCCGTCGGCAAAGAGTTTTTCGACCGTGTCGGCGGCAATCTCGTTTCTCTTAGGGAGTATGCAGACGCTTGCCTCAAACGGACACTCCGGGTAAAAGAGGAAGACGCCGAGGTAATCCCTCACGGTAATCTTACTGCCTGTTATCGCAATCATACCGGCATACTTCGGCTCAATGTGCCACTCGTAAGTCCTTTTGCCGCGCCTTAACGGAAACTCAATCTGCTGTATCTCCTCATTCGGGTAAAAACCGTTTTCCGCTTTGAATTCGAGCACCGCGCCGGGCAGAGGGAAGAAGGATTTGTTTTCAATCTCAAACACTGCAGTCACAACATTGCCCTGAGTTATGCTCTGCGCGGGGAAATTTACGCGGAAGTTAAGTTTCGAAAGCGCCTGCTTTGTGATAATACGGCTGATTACGGGCAGCAGGAAAATGAGAGCGAGCAGATAGAAGAAAAAGAAATTGCGGTAAAAAAGGAAGAGAGCCAGCGCCACGATGACAACATAGCCGTATTCCAGTCTGTTTCTTGTCACGCCCTCTCCTCCTTTCATTATTATGTTATTTGTTTTATTTTGCGCCGCCGGGCATTGCAACCTCACGCACAATCGCGGCGAGGATATTTCCCGCGTTTTCGCCCTGTGACTTTGCCTTGACGCTCAGGTTGACCCTGTGACAGCAGGTTGCGGGTATAACCTCAATGACATCCTCGGGTATGAGGTAATCCCTGCCCTCCATAAAGGCGCGGGCACGGCCCGTTTTGAGTATGGCCTTTGCGCCTCTCGGGCTTATGCCGCTCGCGAGCATATCGCTCTGCCTTGATTTAAGGGTGATTGCGGCGATGTAATCATAAAGGCTGTCGTCAACAAATATCTTTTCAGCCGACTTCTGCATTTCGATAATAGCCGCGGCGTCAACCACCGGGCACACATCCTCAAGCAGATTTGCCTTGTCGTTTTTGAGCATAACCGCTTCGCTCGCGGGGTCCGGATAGCCCATAGTCAGGCGCACGGTGAATCTGTCAAGCTGAGACTCGGGCAGTTTCTGTGTGCCGGCTGAGCCGAGCGGATTCTGAGTGGCAATCACGAAAAACGGCTCGGGCAGGCTGTGAGTGATGCCGTCAACGGTTACCTTCCCCTCCTCCATAACCTCGAGCAGGGCGGACTGTGTTTTGGGCGAGGTACGGTTGATTTCGTCGGCGAGAAAGAGGTTGCTCATAACCGCTCCTTCTCTGTATTCAAACGCGCCCGTATTCTTGTTATACATTGAAAAGCCCGTCACATCGGAAGGAAGCGTATCGGGCGTAAACTGCATACGCCTGTATTCGAGCGAGAGCGCCTTTGAAAAAGCGAGAGCGAGCGTTGTTTTGCCGACGCCCGGTATATCCTCAAGCAGAATATGCCCGCCCGATATCACGGTCATAAGCACGGTGCTTATCACATCGTCTTTGCCGATTATGACCTTTTTTATTTCCCCTGTGATTTTTTCAAATATACTGTCCATTTTATTCTCCGTTGATTATATAATTATGTTTACCTTTTTATTTTATTATATCTTTTCGGGACTGTTTTTGTCAATTATCGCGTACGGGACAGAAAATGCCATATGTGGCAAAAATGCCCATCGTTTGGGCGGAGAGTCGTAATCCGGTATTGGTTTTCACGGAAAACTAAAACCGCAGCACGTCGTCAGATTTGCTTACCATACATACTCAGTATGCTCTCGCAAATCTTCCTTGTTCTGCGGCTTATTTTTCTCGGGAAAACTGCTTCGCACCTCAAAGAGATAAAATCTGTGCATAAGATGTGCAAAGGTCACTCTTTGAGGCATTACTGTTTTATGACTCTCCGCCCTTTGGCGAGCATTTTCATTTTATTCTTTTATCAGTTTGCCGTTTTCGGCTTTGAGTTCAAATTGTGCAATTATATCGTCGCTCGAAGTACCGAGCATCAGGGTATGCCTGCCGTCGTGAAGACCGTATTTCATATCCGCGTCGTAATAGCGAAAAGCATCGCTGTCAATATGTATAACGGCGTCTTTGCTCTCACCTACCTCGAGGTTAATGCGCTTGTATCCCGCAAGCAGTTTGAGCGGGCGTACTACGGAGCATTCATATGAGCCTATATATACCTGCACAACCTCTGCTCCTTCCGCTTTGCCGGTGTTTGTAATAGTAAAGGAAACTTCGGCGCCGCCGGTTACTCGGGCGGATGCGTCTTTTATTTCAAACGAGGTGTAACTCAGGCCGTAACCGAAGGGGTAAAGCGGCTTTCCGTCATTGTCGCAGTAGGCGTAGCCTCTGCCGGATGGCTTGTATGAATAGCCGAGCGGAAGCTGACCCGCGCACCCTGGAATCGTAATCGGGAGTTTCGCACCGGGATTTGTAATGCCGAAAAGGATTTCAGTGAGTGCTCTCGCCCCCTGCTCGCCCGGATACCAGGACTCAACAGCCGCCTTCACACTGTCAATCCACGCGCTCATATCAATCGGGGCACCGTTTTGCAGAATCACGACCGTGTTGCTGTTTGCTTTGCACAGTCGGAGGATTGATTCCTCCTGATTGTCGGTAATCACCTGCCGCGCCATATCGACTATTATGCCGCCGTCTTCTTCACGGTTGCTGTGAACGGAGACGCAGGGCAGTTTAAGGTCGCTTCTGTCACTGCCTTCGCCCTCCATAATTGAAGTGAAATAAAATACAACATCGCACTGCGGAGCGATTGTTTCAATCTCGTCGCTCCCGGCGTAAATAACTTCCGTTTCTTCGCCGAGATATTCCCGGAGCGCTTCAAGAGGCGTGGGCGCGTCTTCGCCCTGCCAGGGTGTGCCGTAAGGGCCCGAGTAATTGGAGCCTATCGGAATAAGGTCCGCGCTCTGTCCGAAAACGCCGATTCGCTTTACGGAATTTTTATCGAGAGGCAGTATATTATCGTTTTTGAGCAGGATTATACACTCACGCGCGGATTCAAGGGCGAGCCGCCTGTGCCCGGGGCAGCGCACGTTTTTTTCCGCTTCCTCCGGGTCTCTGTAAGGATTGTCAAAGAGGCCGAGCCGGAATTTCGCCGTGAGTATGCGAAGCACGTTTTTGTCAAGTTCTTTTTCGGTGATATATCCTTTTTCAACCGCTTCCTTCACTTCGTCAAACCACCTGAACGGAAGAATAACATCGAGCCCCGCTTTGAGGCAGTCGGCAGCGGCGCGGGCATTCGACGATGCAAGGCGGTGAGCGGAATGCACGCCCTCAACTCCGCCGTAATCGGAAACGACGAAGCCGTCAAAGCCCCATTCTTCACGCAGAATACCGGTGAGCAGGCGTTTATTCGCGCTGCAGGGAATACCCTCCCAGCCGTTGTATGCCGCCATCACGGATTTTGCCCCGGCGTCAAAGCAGGCTTTGAAGGGAGGAAGAATTGTTTCACGCATTGTGCGCTCGCTCGTTTCGGAGTAATTTGAATCCCTGCCGCCCGCAGCGTAATTATCGGCAAAATGCTTGGGAGTCGCAATAACGCCGTTTCTCTGAAGTCCGCGGCACATAGCCGCGCCCATATCGCCTGAGAGTTTTGCGTCCTCGCCGTAGGTTTCTACAGTCCTGCCCCAGCGGCAGTCTCTCGCGATATTCACAACGGGCGAAAAGACCTGCCTTACGCCCACGCAGTTGCACTCTCTGCCGATTGCATCCGCCACTTTTTCAACCATTTCGGGGTCAAAGGAGGAGGCGAGATTTATCGGCTGAGGGAAGTTTGTGCACATCCCCCACTGCGCGCCGTGAAGCGCCTCTCCGTTTTCAAGCGGCGGTATATGATGAGGCTGGGCGTCGATGCTTTCCTTTACATCGGCGTTTATCTTTTCCGCCACCTCGCGCGGAGAAGCGGGCTTTTCTCTTTTATAATGCATAAAGTGACCGGGGTTGCGGTAACTGCCGCAGAGCGGATCGCGCCGGTCATTTTCTGTATCAAACAGCATTTCGCCCGTCACCTGATAAATCTTTTCGTCAAGCGACATTTCGGCGAGCAGGCGCTCAGCGCGTTTTTCGGGAGAATCAAGCATACTTTTCCCTCACAATCCGTTAATTATACATTTATTTTATCACGCTCGCGAGTTAAATGCAAAACAGTTTTTGCCGCAAATCGTTCACGGGCAAAAGATTTTTGCAATCACTTGATAAAAGCGGAAAATAATGATATGATTTAATTACAATAAAAATACGGAGGAGATATTTATGAAAACAGCAATCAGAGTTATCGCGCTTGTTATGATAGCTGCCTGTGTGCTCACTTTATTCACCGCCTGCGGCTCCACTCTCAAAGGCACGTACGCCCCAGCAGAAGGCAGCGGCACAATCACATTTGAAAAAGATAACAAAGTAAAAGGCGAAATCTTCGGCCTCACCCTGAGCGGCACATATTCAATCGAAAAAGACGAAATCAAGTTTGAAACCGAAGGTCTGCTCGGCATAGGCGCAACAAAGACCTTCTCCTTCTCAAAAGAAGGCAAATCAATCTTTATTGACGGCAAGGAATTTGTAAAGCAGTAACGTTCCTTCATTATCAAAGGATTTTTAATGGAAGAAAACAGCAAAAAGAAAAACATAATTCAGTTTATTAAATTCGCTCTCTTCTCGGCTTCGGCGGGTCTTATTCAGATTACATCTTTTACTCTGCTCAACGAAGTGGTTGTGAAAACCGCGTTCATACAGAATCTGATGCAGTCAAATCAGACCTTTGCCGCCGTGATGCACAATGAATACGGCCCCATTTACCTTATAGCGCTGATACTTTCGGTTATATGGAATTTCACCTTTAACCGCAAGTTCACATTCAAATCGGCCAATAACATTCCCGTTGCGATGCTCAAGGTGCTGGGCTACTACGCCGTATTCACCCCCGTTTCCACAATGCTCGGCAATTATTTCACCGCGAAATACGCCGGCACGGCGGGGATTGAATACATTGTGCTGAGCATAACAATGGTCACAAATATGATAACGGAGTTTCTGTTTGACAAGTTTGTTGTGTTCAGGGGCAGCGAAAACACCGCTGTTCAGCCTGAAGAAGAAACAGGCGAAGCGGAATAATAAGTTTACAGAAAAAAGCCGTGTGTTCACGGCTTTTTTGTTTATTTTACAAATTGATTATCAGGCGGCCGTATGGTATAATCGGCACGAAAAATGAACAGGTTCGTATGAAGCATGCAGAAGAGTCTCTTGACTGTTTGCTGACGAACTCCGGAGAATTCCAACAAGATTGGATGCCGAAGGGGCAAAGGAGCGCCGCTCTCTAATCTCTCAGGCAAAAGGACGGAGGTAATAAGATGCGTTTTGTATTTTTGAAGTCAGCAAGCGATTGCTGGCTTTTTTGTTTGCCGAAGCGGACGGAAGGAGTTATATATGCTTGAAAAAGTACTGACCGTAATTGAAAATGTAAACAATGTGGTCAACGGTATCGTATGGGGCTGGCCCGTTATCATCCTGATTCTCGGCACAGGTCTCATCCTCACCGTAAGAACAAGGGTTTTGCAGGTTACCCATTTCGGCGAATCCCTCAACACAACCATCATCCCCACCCTCAAAAGCCTTGGCAAAAAGAAGGCGAAGGACAGCAGAGTAAACTCCGTTTCTCAGTTTGAGGCCTTCTCAACCGCCATCTCCGGCACCGTCGGCACCGGAAACATAGTAGGCGTTGTTTCCGCCATACTCACAGGCGGCCCCGGCGCAGTTTTCTGGATGTGGGTTTCCGCTTTCTTCGGTATGGTTACAAACTACGCGGAAAACGTGCTCGGCCTCTATTTCAGAAAGAAAGATAAAAACGGCAACCTCTCGGGCGGCGCGTTTTACTATATCGCATACGGTCTTAAATGGAAATGGCTCGGCTACCTTGCCGCCGTATTCTGTATGCTCGCGGCTATCGGTATGAGCGGCGTGCAGACCAACAAAATCTCCGGCACTCTCTCAGAGGCGTTTTCAAGAGCAACTTCAGCGCAGAATACCGGCACAATCAAACTTATAGTCGGCATCATAGTCGCAATTATGACCGCGATAGTTATAATCGGAGGTATCAAGCGCATAGGCAAGGTTGCCTCAATGCTTGTGCCGTTTATGTCGCTCCTCTTCATCGTGATGTCAATTATCGCTATTGTGATTCATTTCAGAAACATCCCCTCCTCGCTCGGCCTCATCTTCTCAAAGGCTTTTAACTTCAAAGCGGCAGGCGGCGGTATACTCGGCTACGGCTTTGCGCAGGTTATAAGAAAAGGTATGGCGAGAGGCGTTTTCTCAAACGAGGCGGGTCTCGGCTCATCCGTTATCGCCCACTCGGCATCCGAAACAAGAGAGCCCGTTAAGCAGGGTCTCTGGGGCGTGTTTGAAGTTTTCTTTGACACCTTCATCATCTGCACACTTACCGCTCTCATGTTCCTCACAAGTTTTGATCTTAATAATCTTTCATCCGACCTTGAAGACAGCATTATGTCAATGAATATGTTTTCAAACACATTCAGCGGATTCGGCACGGCGGTATTCTCAATCATCCTGCCCCTGTTTGCTTTCACTACGGTTATCGCCTGGTCCTACTACGGCGAGAAGGCGGTTGAATTCGTATTCGGCAAGGTGAAGGAAGAAAAGCGCAGATATATAATCACCGCTTTCAAGGTAATCTATGTGGTACTCATCGCTGTTTCATCACTCATCAAGAGCGACCTCATCTGGGCGATTGACGACACCTTCAACGGTCTTATGGCTCTTCCCAACTTAATCTGCGTTATCGCGCTAAGCGGCCTCGTGGTGAAGATTACACGCAACTACTTTGACAGAAAGAAGGGCGCGGATATTGAGCCGATGCTCTCCGCCTACCCTGAAATGAACGCGGAGTTTGCGGAAGACATACTCACTGAAGACCCCGAAATGAAATAATGAGATAAAAGATTAAGCAGCCTGTTGGGCGGGTACTCATAAATCAGTATTGGTTTTCGCGGAAAACTGAAACCGCAGAGCTTTGTCAGATTTGCTTACCATACACAAAGTATGCTTTCGCAAATCTTCCTTGCTCTGCGGCTTTTTTTCTCGGGAAAACTGCTTCGCACCTCAAAGAGAAGAGATTTGTGCATATTTGCGGGTTTTGACGACGAGGAATACTTGGCTGTATTCCGAGGAGGAAAGCCTGCATAAGATGCGCAAAGATTGCTCTTTGAGGCATTACTGATTTATGAGTACCCGCCCTTTCGCAGGCTGCTTTTTTGTTACTGTTCTTCTTCTGTTTCCGGTTTGTTTTCCGCTTTCTTTTTCGCCTGTTTTCTGCTTATAAGAAGACCGAGCAGGATGCCCGCGAGCGAGATAGCCGCGCCTATCGGGAGCATCGGAAAATCGGGCCACCTGAACACATGAAACGCCGCCATATTCGACGCGCTGAAAGTGGAATAAGGCACGAGCATATACATAATGCCCATTACAACCGGCACAAGCCATTTAAGCCTGCCGAAATAACCGTTTTTGCCTATGACCGCCGACACGGCGAAGGTTGTGACCGGCATAAGAATCCAGACAAACATTATGGCGTAGCCCATAGAGTCCGACGGCTCCATAACGAGCCAGAAAACTATTTCGGAAATCGCCCATATGAGAAGATAAACACCCAGGAGAATAATCTTTGAAAGTTTGGTTTTGCTCTTTACCGTGTTTGTGCTTTCTTCGAGATAATCGATATAACTGTTTTCGTTTTTCATATTACTGTCCTCCTTCAGAAGTCTGTCGAGGCTGACAGAATATATATCGCTCATTCTGATAACGCTGACGATATCCGGATAGGATTTTTCATTTTCCCAGTTGGATACGGTCTGCCTGCTCACGCCGAGAAGTTCCGCCGCCTGCTCCTGGGTCAGGCCCGCCTCGCCCCTTGCCGCTTTGATTCTGGAACCGATATTCATATTCTGACCTCCTTTGCCTTTCGGCTGACTTTATGATGAAGGATTTTCTGCGTCCGGTCAATCAAATGTATTTTACATCAGTATTCTTTTCTTGTCAAAATTCTTTTACATTGAAGATTTTCGGGGTGAAAGTGTAACCTTTTTCATAAAATCAGCGTATAATAGGTGAAAGAGCAAATGAAAGACTCGCTCTTTCGGAAAGGAGAAGCCTATGGATAACGGTGCAAGTAGCTACCGCCGTTTTCTGGATGGTGACAATTCCGGTCTGCGTGACCTGATAGAAGAATACCGCCTGCCCCTGCAGATGTTTATTCTCTCAATTGTAAAAAGCAACGAAACGGCAGAAGATGCGGCAATAGAAACTTTTGTTAAACTTGCCTCGAAAAAACCGAGATACACAGGCAAAGCATCTTTCAAGACCTGGCTTTTCAGAATCGGCAGAAATACCGCCGTTGATATGCTGAGAAAAGAGAGAAAAACAAACACAGTTAGCATAGAAGAAATGAACGGCGCGGTGCCGTCACAGCCCTCTCCCGAAGATATGTATATTAAGGAAGAGAGAAACAGACTGCTCGTGTCATCAATGAAAAAACTGAAAAGCGAGTATTATACCATGCTGTGGCTCAGATATTTTGAAGATATGCAGGTTAAAGAAATCGCTTCGGTAATCAAAAAGAGCGAGGGCAACACAAAAGTTCTTCTGAGCAGGGCGCGCGAGGCGCTGAAGAATCAACTCGGAAAGGATGGTTTTGATTATGAAGACAAATGATGAAATATATGAAACCGTAATTGAAAGAAAAAACAAATACGAAAAAAACAAAAGCAGAAGAAATAAATATCTTATCTCAACAGGCGCCGCCGCTGTTGCGCTTGCCGTATGCATAACCGCAGGTGTTGCGGCACATAGAGGCGCGCTTTCATCAAGAAAAACGGAAGGCGGTCCGGATTCGGATACAACATATTCGGAACTTTCTTCTTACGAGGAGCAGACCGCAGTTTCCTACGCAAATGACGAAGGCAACAGCCAAACAGAAACAGTGCCGGAATACACCGGCAAAGAAATGCAGACTACACAGAAGATTTACGGCGGAGCGGATATTCCGGATGATTACAACGATAACGGCGAAACAAAGCCCGATAAAAGCGAAGGCTCGGGCGGAACCTACGGAGGAGTGAATATACCCGCAACGCCCGACATAGCGGGAGCAAAACCCGGCGTTAAAGCAACAGGTGAAAAAATCACGGACGAAGAGGCAAAGGCATACTTTGAAGAAAACAAGACCTCAATCGTTTCGTCACTCTCCGCAAGCGGCGTGCCGGCGGATAATATAAAAATCAGCGATAAAGGTTATTCACACGTAAGTTATGACGGCACCGAAGGCAAACAACTTGAACTCAGGCAGGATTTCAGGGATTACCTTGTGTATAACGGCGATGACCTTGTTGCGATAATCACCGTCACAAAAGAAAACGGCAGGCTCTCTTCCTCCCCCGCTTTCGGCGGTGCGTGGTTTAATGATTATGCCGCGTTTCTCAAAAATCACAAAAGCGAAAAACTGCTTTATGTGTATGCGGGCTTTATGGAGATTATAATCACTCCTGATAACAAATGCTTTAATCCGCAGGGCTCGGATGTTTCAGAGTATATGCGGGGCGTTGATAACCCGTATGAATACTTTTACGCCGAGGGGGCGACATATACGCCCTGACTGTTTCCGGATTGATTTTCAATCGCCTGTGTGTTAGAATACAGCACAGAGGTGAAACGAATTGGAAATGAACTGGGAAAACGGCTTTGAAATAAGCGTTGACATAACAGACGGCGCGGCGGTGATAAGGGCAAACAGGGAAGGTCTTATCTCCCTTGCAAATCATCTTACCGCCCTTGCCGCAGAGCCTGCAGGGAGCCACTTTCATCTGGACGGATACAATTCGCTTGAAAGCGGCTCGGCTGAACTTATCGCAGAGAAATGTGAGTAAACTATGAGTGAAAGCGTTCTTGTGAAAAAGTTCATAGGCGACAGGCAGTTTTACAGGCGGATTCTTAAAATCGCGGTGCCGATAATGATACAGTCCGGCATAACGAATTTCGTGAACCTGCTGGATAACATTATGGTCGGGCGTTTGGGCACGGAGCAGATGAGCGGAGTGGCGATAGTCAATCAGCTGCTCTTTGTATTCAGCCTGTGTATTTTCGGCGGACTTGCCGGCACGGGCATCTTCACGGCGCAGTATTACGGCGCGAAAGATTACGAAGGCCTCAGAAATTCCTTCCGCTATAAACTGTGGCTCGGCGGCACTCTGCTGTGCGCCGCTCTTGTAATCTTTTCCTGTTTCGGCGAAAAGCTGACGGGATATTATCTCAAAGGAAACAACGACGGCGGTGATTTGCAGGCAACCCTTAACTACGCCCTCGATTATCTGGAGATAATGCTGCTCGGGCTTCCGGCGTTTACGGCGGTGCAGATTTATTCAAACACCCTGCGCGAGTGCGGGGAAACGGTTGTGCCAATGAGGGCTGGAATTGCCGCAGTCACTGTAAACCTGGTATTCAATTATCTGCTCATTTACGGCCACCTCGGTCTGCCCGCTCTGGGCGTAAAAGGCGCGGCGGCGGCTACCGTGATTTCAAGATTCTGCGAAATGGGCATAGTGGTAATATGGGCGCACACGCACAAGGAGAAGTGCGATTACCTCAAAGGCGTTTACAGCACGGTAAAAGTACCGCTTGGCCTTGTGAAAAAGTATTTTATCACGGGCTCTCCCCTGCTTGTCAACGAAGCGCTCTGGTCAGCCGGCATGGCGATGCTCGCGCAGTGCTACTCGGTGAGAGGGCTTAACGCGGTGGCGGGGCAGAATATCTCGGCAACGGTGAGCAATGTATTCAATGTGGCGTTTTTCGCGCTCGGCGAATCAATCGCGATTATCTGCGGCCACTCGCTCGGCGCGGGGCTTCTTAAGAAAGCGAAGGACGAGGCGTATAAGATTATCGCTTTTGCCGTGTTTACGGCGGCCTGTGTGGGCGCGCTGATTCTTGCCACCTCCTCCCTCTTCCCGATGATTTACAACACAACTCCCGAGGCAAGGCGCATAGCGGCGCATTTTCTGATAGCGCAGGCGGTATTCACCCCGCAGGCCGCGCTTCTGCACGCCTCGTATTTCACGATACGCTCAGGCGGCAAAACGCTTGTCACATTTCTTTTTGACAGCGTGTATATGTGGGCTGTCAGCGTGCCGCTCGCGTTTATACTCAGCCGTTACACGGGGCTCTATGTGGTGTGGATTTTCGTCTTTCTTCAGATGGCGGAATGGATAAAATGCACCATAGGAGTTATCCTTGTGAAAAAAGGCGTGTGGATGCAAAACATAGTAAGAAACGAAGAAGAATAATTAAAATTCAATATAAAATGCAGGACTGCAAGTTGGTAAAACAACTTGCAGTCCTGCTTTAGCGAGGATATCCGTTATGAGGTAAGTCAGCCGTTGAAATATTCATCGGCTTCGAGGCAGTAAACAGCCGGAGCCTTCGCCGTGTGTTGATTGGAATTTATGTTTTGATTATTTGATTGACATTGCCGCTTCGTAAGCGCGCCATACAACCGAGCGCAGGTTGCCGATTGCGAGGCAGTCGCCTACAAGAAGTACGTTTTTGCTCTTTTCGGCAAGAGGAGCGGGAATGTAGCCCGCGCAGCTGATAACGGAATCGCATTCTATTTCAATGTCTTTTCCGTCTTTGCCGGTGCAGATGATTGAGCCGTCTTTCACCTCTTTAAGCAGGGTTTCAAGATAGACGGGCACTTCGTTGAGCGCAAACCACTCCCTGAGGTAGGAGGAGTTTGCAAGGCAGACGCCCTTCTGGGAAATGAGGTCGTCCTTCATCTCAACTATCAAGGGCTTTTTGCCCATAAGAGCAAGTTCATAGGCAATCTCACTGCCGGTAAGTCCGCCGCCGATAACGGCAACTTTTTCGCCGACTTCTTTTCCGTTAAGGAAATCGCAGGCTTCAATCATCTTTTCGTAGCCGGGCACTTTTTTGAGAAGTCTCGGCACGGAGCCGGTTGCGATTATCACGGGAGCGGAGCCGAAAGCGGATATATCCTTCACCTCGTCATTGAGGTTTACGGTGATATCGAGTTTCTTCATCTGCAGGCGGTACCACTCGAGCAGGTCGCGGAGTTTACCTTTGTAGGACTCTGCGCTCGCGGGAATAAATGTGCCGCCGAGCACATCCGATTTTTCGTGAATCACGGGATTGTGACCTCTGAGTTTAAGCACTCTCGCCGCTTCCATACCGCCTATGCCGCCGCCGACGATGTGAACGGTTTTGGGTTTCGCGGTCTTTATGATTTTATGCTTGCTCCACTGCATTGTTTCGGCGTTGATTGCGCACCTTGCCATATGCAGTGAATCCATAAGATCCTGATCATTGGGCACGCCCTTGTAATGGCACATATTGAAACAGCCGTTGTGGCAGAGAATGCAGGGCCTTATATCTTCTTCCTTGTCTTCCATCAGTTTGGTAATCCATTCCTGGTCGGCAAGGAACTGACGCGCAAAGCCCGCGCCGTCTATTCTGCCTGCCGCGATTGAATCGGCGGCGACTCTCGGGTCCATTCTGCCCGCGCAGATAACGGGGATATCGACAAATTTCTTTATGTGCTCAACATCTTCAAGGTTGAGATTTTCGGGCATATAGATGGGAGGATGAGCCCAGTACCAGCTGTCATAAGTGCCGTTGTCGCAGTTGAGGCAGTCATAGCCCGCATCCTGCAGGAATTTCGCGGCAAGTTCGCTCTCCGCCATATCTCTGCCCACTTCAACATAGTCTTCGCCCGGCAGAGCGCCCTGACGCATACCCTTTGTTTTGGAAATGACGCTGTAGCGAAGGGAAACGGGGAAATCGTCGCCGCATTCCTTCTTGATTGCCTGCACCACTTCGGCGGCAAAGCGGTATCTGTTTTCAAACGAGCCGCCGTATTCGTCTGTTCTTTGGTTGGTATATTTGAGAGCAAACTGGTCAAGCAGATAGCCCTCGTGAACGGCGTGTACTTCAACGCCGTCAACTCCGGCATCCTTGAGCATCTTTGAACTCTTTGCGAAAGAGTCAACTATCTCTTTGATTTCGGCTTTTGTAATCTCTCTTGACGGAAGTCTGTCGCTCCAGCGGTTGGGCGCGGGTGAGGCGCCTGCGGTGATTCTGTCAAGATTCATAATGGGCTTGCTGAGCACATTTACAACGGGAGTGTTGTAAAGTTTTTCCATCATTTCGGAAACGGTGAAAGACCTGCCGAAACCTGCGGTAAGCTGCACAAAGAGTTTGGCGCCGGTCTTGTGGAATTCGGGCATCCACTTCGCAAGGTCTCTGTACATCTTTTTGTTTTTGTGGAGCCACTGGCCGAGCATCGGGTTATAGACTGGCTGACAGCCCGGCAGGATGAGACCGACATTGTTCTTTGCCACATTCATAATGAACTGCGCGCCGACTTTGTCAAAATGGTTTTTCTCCATCCAGCCGAAAAGGTCGGTGCCGCCCATACTTGTGAGAACAATACGGTTTTTGATTTCGCAGTTTCCTATTTTCCAAGGTGTAAACAGAGGCTCAAGTTTCTTATCCATAGTGTTTCCTCCCCGCAATTTTTTATTATTATAGCACACGAAATCATAAATAAAAAGATATTTTTTATTTTTTGAAAGAAAGTTAATCAGTGTGTTGTTTTTATCAAATTGTTGTGATAGAATACAGAAAGAATTACGAAAGAAGGTGCTTTAATGATAAACGGAAAAATCGGCTGCGCCGTGATAGGCTACGGCGGTATGGGCTCCTGGCACACGAGAAAAATAAAAAACGAGATGGGCGAATACGCCGAACTTATAGGCATATACGATATTGATCCCGAAAAATGCGCCAAAGCGGAAGAAAACGGCATTCACGCTTTTTCAAGCCGCGAAGAACTGCTTGCGGACAGCAGGATAGACCTCGTGACGGTGGCAACGCCGAACGATGTGCACAAAGAGATTGTGATTGCCGCGCTTAAGGCGGGCAAAAACGCAATCAGCGAAAAGCCGGTTGCGATGAACAGCGGCGAACTTGAAGAAATGATTGCCGCGGCAAACAGATGCGGCAAGCTCTTCACCGTGCATCAGAACAGGCGCTGGGACGAAGACTACCTCACAATGAAAAAGATTTTCGATGACGGCACGCTCGGCAAAGTGTTCCGCATAGAATCAAGAGTTCAGGGCTCAAGAGGAGTGCCGGGCGACTGGCGCAATCAGCCCGAGCACGGCGGCGGTATGGTGCTCGATTGGGGCATTCACCTGCTTGACCAGACTCTTATGATGACTCTGCCGCGCAAACTTAAAACCGTTTACGCCGAACTTACAAACGTCACAAATGAAAACTGCGACGACGGATTCAGGACTACTCTTATATTTGACGACGGGCTTTCATTTTATGTTGAGGTCACCACAAGTAATTTCATCGAACTGCCCCTGTGGTATATGCTCGGTGAAAACGGCTCGGCTGTAATAAACAACTGGGATTGCAGCGGCGAAATCGTAATGGTTTCCGACTGGGAAAACAGAGAGGCAGTGCCGATAGTCGCAGGCGCGGGCATCACTAAGACTATGGCTCCGCGCACCGACGACACAATCAAAAAATATCCCCTGCCCGTGCAGAAAGCGGACTGGGGCGAATTCTACAAAAACGTGTTTGCCGTAATCAGGGGCGAGGCGGATATAATCGTCACTCACAACCAGCAGAGAAGGCTTATGAAACTTGTTGAGGCCATCTTTGAATCCGGCAAAAAGAACGAAGTAATTCAGTTTGAAGATATAGATGTATGAATAAAAGAAGCACCTGCCTTTGAGTAAGCAGGTGCTTTTACTTTTGTTATTTTCTGAGATAAGAAGACGATACGGGGAAATCAAAATAAGTGTCGGGGTAGGGCTCGTCGGCGAGCATAAAGTGCCACCACTCACAGTCAAGCGGAGCGAAGCCGTTTCTCAGCATACAGTTTCTCAGCAGCATTCTGTTTTCGTACTGCTCCCCTGTTATGCCCTTGTAATCGGGGTGAGAAATCTCGCCGAAAAAGTCAAACGGGCTGCCCATATCAAGTTCTTTGCCGCTCGCCATATCAATGAGCGTAAGGTCGAGCGCGCTTCCTCTGCTGTGGCTGGACTGCTTTGCGATATATCCCCTTGCAAAGATTTCCTGCTTTGCGAGGTCTGGGTAAAAATACGGCTTCATACGTATGTCGGTATCCTCTATCCCCCAAAGTATGAAATGCCTTACGGCGGTTGCGGGGCGGTAGGCGTCAAACACCTTTATGCGGAAGCCTTTTACCATCAGTTCGCTTGCCGCGTTTTTGAGAGCCCTCGCCGCCTCTATTGTGAGCAGGGCAACCGGCTCCTCGTAGCCGTCAATGCGGTCACCTATGAAATTATATGTTGAGTGATAGCGGATTTCCTGCACGATTGACGGCACAAAATCCGACAGCACAACGAAACCGGAAGGGTCCGTAACTGCTCTCTTTTCAAAATCGGTCATAACATTTTGTCCTTACCAAGTTTATTTGCCTGCTTATTATACCAAAGAGACCGATGTTTATCAAGAAAAAAGTGCTCCACTCAATTGAGTGGAGCATTAACTTTATTCTGTGAAAAGGGCGGTGGAATAATATCTGTCGCCGCTGTCTGGCAGGAGGGCTACTATCACCTTGCCCTTGTTTTCAGGGCGTTTCGCAAGCTGAATTGCGCCGTAGAGAGCAGCGCCCGATGAAATGCCTACCGAGATGCCCTCTTTCTTTGCGAGGAGTTTTGCGGTATCAAAAGCATCCTGATTTGACGCTTTGAAAATCTCGTCATATACGCCCGTGTTGAGCACATCCGGCACAAAGCCCGCGCCTATGCCCTGAATCTTATGGCTGCCCGGTCTGCCTTCGGAAAGTACGGGTGAATCTTCCGGCTCAAGGGCAACTACCTTTACCGCGGGATTCTGCTCTTTGAGGTATTCGCCCGTTCCCGTAACCGTGCCGCCTGTGCCCACGCCTGCGATGAAGATATCAACTTTTCCGTCGGTGTCGTTCCAGATTTCGGGACCCGTTGTCGCCTTATGGATTGCGGGGTTTGCGGGGTTTACAAACTGCCCGGGAATGAACGAGCCGGGTATTTCGGCGGCAAGTTCTTCCGCCTTGGCTATCGCACCCTTCATACCCTTCGCGCCCTCTGTGAGCACAAGTTCCGCGCCGTAGGCTTTGAGGATGTTTCTTCTCTCAACGCTCATCGTTTCGGGCATCGTGAGGATAATACGGTAGCCCTTTGCGGCGGCGATTGAAGCGAGGCCTATGCCTGTATTTCCGCTGGTCGGCTCAATGATAACCGAGCCTTCTTTGAGCTGGCCCTTTGCCTCGGCGTCCTCTATCATCGCCTTTGCTATGCGGTCTTTCACGCTGCCTGCAGGGTTAAAATATTCAAGTTTCACAAGCACAGTCGCTTCAAGGCCGAGTTCTTTTTCTATGTTTTCAACCTCCACAAGAGGTGTGTTGCCTACAAGGCCGAGTGTTCCTTTATATATATTTGACATTTTCTTTTCCTCCGTTATTTAATTGCGGCAAAGCCGTTTTCAAGGTCTGCGATTATATCGTCAATGTGTTCCGTGCCGATTGAAAGGCGGATTGTATTCTGACCGATGCCCTGATCGAGCAGTTCTTCGTCGGAAAGCTGTGAGTGAGTGGTTGATGCGGGGTGAATCACAAGGCTCTTGACGTCCGCCACATTTGCGAGCAGTGAGAAAATGGTGAGGTTATCTATGAATTTCCAGGCTTCCTCTCTGCCGCCTTTGATATCAAATGTAAAGATTGACGCGCCGCCGTCGGGGAAGTATTTTTCATAAAGAGCGTGGTCGGGATGGCCGGGCAGTGAGGGGTGATTTACCTTTTCAACAAGCGGATGCGAAGCAAGATACTCAACAACCTTCTTGGTGTTTTCGGCGTGTCTTTCAAGCCTTAATGAAAGGGTTTCCACGCCCTGCAGAAGAAGGAATGCGTTGAAGGGGGAAATCGCCGCGCCGGTGTCACGAAGAAGCACCGCTCTGATATAGGTGACAAATGCCGCCGGGCCTACAACATCATAGAATGAAACGCCGTGATAACTCGGATTTGCTTCGGCGATGTTGGGGTATTTGCCGCTCTGCTTCCAGTTGAATTTGCCGGACTCGATTATAATACCGCCGAGAGTTGTGCCGTGGCCGCCGATGAATTTGGTGGCGGAGTGAACGACTATATCCGCACCGTGCTCAATGGGTCTGATAAGATAAGGTGTGCCGAAGGTGTTATCCACCACAACGGGCAGGCCGTATCTGTGAGCGATTTCGGCTATGGCGTCGATATCGGGAATATCGCTGTTGGGGTTGCCGAGAGTTTCAAGATAAATGGCTCTCGTGTTTTCTTTGATTGCGCCCTCAACCTCCGCGAGATTATGAGCGTCAACAAAAGTTGTTTCGATACCGTACTGCGGCAGAGTGTGTGAAAGCAGGTTGTAACTGCCGCCGTAGATTGTCTTCTGCGCCACAATGTGACCGCCGTTTGCCGCAAGGGCTTCGATTGTGTAAGTGATTGCCGCCGCACCGGATGCAAGGGCGAGAGCCGCGCTGCCGCCTTCAAGGGCCGCAAGTCTCTTTTCAAGCACATCCTGAGTGCTGTTGGTAAGTCTGCCGTAGATGTTGCCGGGGTCTGCGAGGCCGAAACGGTCCGCCGCATGCTGACTGTTATGGAAAACGTAAGAAGTGGTCTGATAAATGGGAACGGCTCTGGAATCGGTTGCGGGGTCCGCCTGCTCCTGGCCTACGTGTAACTGAAGGGTTTCAAATTTATAATTACTCATGATTGTTTCTCCTTTAATTTAAGATTTTTGTTTTTGTGAGATGAGTTTTATGCAAAAAATAACCGGGGGCTTATTCGGCTCCCGGGCAAACGGCATAAACTTATTACAGATTCAACATCGTTCTGTATTGAGGCGCAGCGAAATATCGCCGTACGCCCCGGCCGTATTACTTGCCCGGGAGTTCAGCATTCGACACCACATACAGGTATTCGTTTTTACGGTGATGCTGTTATACATGGTTGCGCCTCCTTTACTTAAGTTGCCGTGATTATATCACTATTAACCTACTATGTCAATAGGTTTTAAGAATTTTTTTCGTGTTTTTTTCGCGGGGTGCCGCTGTCAGGCTTCTTCCTTGCCCTTGTTGTAGTTTTCGAGCGCTGATTTTATTGCCTCCTCGGCAAGCACCGAGCAGTGCATTTTATAATCGGGCAGGCCGTCAAGCGCCTCGGCGACCGCCTTGTTTGTAAGTTCCAGCGCTTCGGAAACGGGTTTCCCTTTAATCAGTTCGGTTGCCATTGAACTTGACGCAATCGCGCTGCCGCAGCCGAAGGTTTCAAATTTCACATCAGTTATAATATCATTTTCTATTTTAAGATACATTTTCATTATATCTCCGCATTTCGCGTTGCCTACCTCGCCTACCGCGTCGGCATCCTCGATGATACCCACGTTGCGCGGATGAAGAAAATGATCCATAACTTTTTCGCTGTAAAGTGCCATCTCTGTTCCTCCTTAAAGTAAATGACTCAGTTTGCCGGACTGTAAATCTCTCCACACGGGAGAAAAACTTCTCAGATAATCAACAACTTCCGAAACGGACTTTATAATGTAATCTGCCTCGTCGTCCGTGAGGTCGGGGCCTATGCTCAGACGCAGAGAGCCGTGCGCCACATCGTGCGGTCTGCCGATTGCGAGCAGCACGTGGCTCGGGTCAAGCGAGCCGGAAGTGCAGGCACTGCCGGATGATGCCGCTATTCCCTTGCTGTCAAGCAAGAGAAGAAGCGCCTCGCCTTCAATCCCCTCGAAGCAGAAGTTCACATTGCCGGGAAGCCTATGCTCGGGGTCGCCGTTGAGGGCGGAATGTTCAATCTGCGAAAGCCCGTCAATGAGTTTATTGCGAAGTGTAACAAGCCGGGCGGTGTTTTCATCGATTTTTGCACTCTCGTCTTTAAGCGCCCTCGCCATAGCGGCGATGCCCGGCACGTTTTCGGTGCCCGCGCGCTTTCCTCTCTCCTGCGCGCCGCCTTCAATAAGATTTGTGAGCCTTATGCCTTTTTTCACATATAGGAAGCCAGAGCCTTTAGGACCGTGAAATTTATGCGCCGAAGCGGAGAGCATATCGATATTGTCGTCTGCTACATTCACGGGAATATGTGCGATTGCCTGAACGGCATCCGTGTGAAAGAGCACGCCGTGCTTTCTGCAGACCGCGCCGATTTCGCGTATGGGCTGAACGGTACCGATTTCGTTATTGGCGAACATCACGGTAACGAGGCAGGTGCTATCGGTGATTGCGGCCTCTACTTCGTCAGGCCGGACAATTCCGTTTTCGTGAACGGGAAGCAGAGTTATGTCAAAGCCTTCGTCTTTCAGCTTTTCAAGCGTATGTAAAACGGCATGATGCTCAAAGGCGGTGGATATGATGTGCGTTTTGCCTTTCTCTTTTCCGAGCCGCGCGGCGGAAACAATCGCCTGGTTGTCACTCTCACTGCCGCCGGAAGTGAAATAGATTTCACGCGGCGACGCGCCGATAACGGCGGCAACATCCTCGCGCGCTTTTTCGAGCGCTTCCTTCGCCTTCTGCCCGTGCAAATAGAGGCTGGACGGATTGCCCCAGCAGTCTCTGATAAGCGCCGCCATAGTTTCGGCGGCGGCATCGCTCATTTTTGTGGTCGCGGCATTGTCTGCATAAATCATAAGGATTCTCCTGTATCTGAATAATAAAGTTGATTATAATTGTGAAAAAACAATTACAGGGAAAAATTAACGGAAATACAAATCATTTACGAGAATACAATAACGGGGATATTTTTACAGTACTATTTGCACTTACCTAGCAGGTTGGTGGTATATGCGTATAGGGGTATCGACCATTTTGAGGTGGAGTGGTGGATATATGCCCGCCTGATTGTGCCCGGTTGATTTTACCTGAAGGCTCACGTTAAGCCTACTTTGCACTAACCCAGTAGGTTAGTGGTACAAGTGTATGTGGATACCTGCCATTTTGTAGGTGGGTGGACGTGCCGGCTGTTCGCGCGGCGGTCCCCTTTCGTATTTCAAAGCGGATTATAACACCTTTTACCTACTATGTCAATAGGTAATTAAGGGCGACTTTTTGATTTCGTGTTCATAATCCGATATTGCACGTCATTGTTTATTGTGATATATTAAAGAAAAGTATCGGCGGCGAAGAATAGTCCGGGTGAATACGGAGGTAAATATGAAAAACGCGGATAAGAAAAGAGAAAAGACAATCAGGTTTGAAGAGCGGCAGCTGACGCGCCTGCAAAAGATGAGCGGCAGCAGGAACTGGTCTTTCTATTTCATTATGCTTCTTGTGATGATTGCGGTTGTCAACATACTTGACGAGGTAACGAGCAATCTTTCTGTTTCGGTGCAGTCGTCATTTGTCACGGAGTTTTTTGTAAACAGGCCGTTTCTCGGCAAGACCTACACCTTTGAGCAGGGGCTCTCACTTCACACAACGGTCAGCGTGCTCGGCTACGCCTTCGGCGCGATAACCCCCTTCTACAAAGCGCTCGCGGATAAATGGGGCAGAAAGCCGCTGTTTGTGATTTCAACCTGCGGAATGGCGGTAGGTCTGCTGATTATCTTCTTTTCACCCAACTACATTGTTTTCCTTCTCGGCTTTGCGGTAATCAGTTTCTTCATCGGCCACGATATGCAGATTATCTACATTCTCGAAGAAGCGCCCGATAAAAACAGGGGCTCGATTTACAGCGTACTCAAGAGCCTCGGTATATTCGGCGTGGTGATGATACCCGTTCTGCGCAAACTGCTCATGGGCAACGACCCGACTCTGTGGAGAAGGATATTCCTCTTCCCGTCAATCATCGGCTTTATCGCCGCGCTGGTTGTGCTGCTGCTTGTAAAAGACACAAAAGTTTTCATAAAAGAAAGAACCGCCTATCTCTCTATCCCCTATGATGAGCGGCTCGCTCAGAAAGAGCGCGACAGGCAGGAGAAAAAGGCGCAGAGAAATCAGTCCGGCGTATTCAACGCGGCAAAATATATTTTCTCATCCAAAGACACAAAATACCTGATGATATCAAACATCGTGTTTGACGCGGGTATGCCCGCAATCGCGCTTTACTTTGAATCCTCAATGCATATCGCGGGCATGAGCACGGATGATATAACCAAATCTCTTTTCGTGCTTCCTATCGTCTACGCCTCGCTCACCTTCTTTTCGGGCTTTGTGGCTGACACGCTCGGCAGAAAGAGGACGGTGCTTTCGGCGAGCGTGCTGAGCATAATAGGCTTTATCCTGTTTGCGATAGGCATTAACAAACTGTGGAATCCTTATCTCATAGGCGGCTTCTGCGGGCTTTATCAGGGCTGCTACTGGATAGGCAGAGACTATATGAACATTATGATGACCGAAAAAGTGCCTACGGATATAAGAGCATCCGTTGTGGGCGCCGCCGGTATGCTGACGATAATCGGCCTCGTGGTAGGCTATCTGCTCGTGATAGTCGGTATGCTCGTAATCCCCGTGTGGCTCACCTGCCTGATAGTTGCCATCCCCTTCATCGCCGCCGCGGCCTTCCTGGTGAAGATAAACGTAAGCGAAACTAAGGGCGCAAACCTTGATACGATAGGCGCTGACGATCCTGCCCCCGAAATCGAAGAAACAAACACTTGATTTACCCATTCACCTTGCGGTATAATAGGCAAAAGGAGTGAACGAAATGGACATATTCGAAGAAATGTTCGGCCATTTGTTTGACCTTGACGGCGACGGCAAACTCGGCGTGTTTGAAAAATCCTATATGTATGACGAATTATTCGGCGTTGACTCCGAAAAAGTCTTCTGGGGCGACAAAGACTCCGGCGATGACGATTACGATGATGACGACGATTTATTCAAAGATCCGTTCGACGACGATTTATTCAAAGATCCGCTCGACGATGATATTTTCGGCGGATTCTGAGACGGAGGCGTAAAGAATATGATTTCAACAAAAGGCCGTTACGCAATCCGCGTGCTTATAGACCTTGCAGAAAACGACAACGGCGGATACATTCCTCTCAAAGATATTGCCGCGAGGCAGGAAATATCAAAAAAATATCTTGAGATAATTGTAAAAGACCTGGTCGAGGCCGGCTTTATTGTGGGCGCGAGCGGCAAGGGCGGAGGTTACAAACTCTGCCGCAAGCCGAAGGATTATATCATAGGCGAAGTGATTGAACTAATGGAGGGTCCGCTCTGCTCGGTCGCCTGCCTTGCCGGTGAAGAAAACGACTGCCCGAGAAAGGGCTCCTGCCGCACCCTGCCGATGTGGGAGGAATATGACAAAATGGTGCACGACTTTTTCTACGGCAAAAAACTCAGCGACCTCATCAAGAAAAAATAAGCGAGAAATATTAAAGGCATCCGCCGGACGGATGCCTTTCTTTTTTATTCATTTACGCCCAGACGCTGCTGTCCTTGCCCGAGCCGATTTCAAAATGGCATTTCACGATGCCGAGGTCAACCTTGCTGAAAGGGCCTGTGAGCGCTTTGGCCTTCACCTTTTCGCCGTCGAGCGTCAGCATAAATTTCTGCTGATTCATAGCCGTAGGTGCGAGCAGAGCGCATTCAACACCGTTTCTGAACCATTCGGGTGACGAGGGCGAAACATTGGATACCTGTTCGGGAGTTTTGGTGCTTCGCTCGTGCCCCTGAGTTGCGCCGTAACCGATTGCAATCACGAGCGCGAGTTTTTCGCCTTTGTTTACCGTGAACGCATCGGGAATCTTTTTGAACATTATGCCTACCCAGCAGGTATTGAGCCCGAGCATCTGCGCTTCAAGCACTATCTTCTGCCCGCAGTAGCCGCACTTCTCATTGAGGTCCGCGCCCTTTTTACCGATGAGCGCTATATAGTTTGAAATGCCCGTGAGTTTGCCGTAATGAGCGCGGGCGGAGTCAAAGGCTTTGGGCTCATTTATCACAAGCTGGATATTCAGCCCGCTTTCGGCGTTGATTTGCGAGATATAGTCCTTGAGGCGCGAGACAATTTCTTCTTCTATCGGCCTCGCCTGATACTGCCGCACGGAATGTCTGGCGGCGATTGCTTCCGAAACATTCATTTTATTTCCCCTTATTGTTTTGCTCTGCGTTCTGCTCGCCGAGCATAATCACCTTCGTTCCCTTGCAGGAAACATAGTTTTTCTTTACCCCGATTTCCTTTATCCATTCACGGGTTTTAAGCGTGTTGTAAGGCCCTTTGCCGCCGAGATTAGTCCACAGCCACGAGGGTGTGGGCCACAGGCAGATTTCGGGGCTGACAGCCTCGTAAAACTCTTTTTCACAGCCGTTTTGACCGTGATGCGACATCTTGCAGATATCGCATTTCAGTATTCCGCTCTCCGCGTATTTTTTAAGGATTTTCGCGCACGCTCCCGGCTCGCAGTCGCCGGTAAACATAATGCTCTTCCCTGCGAGGTCCATACGGAAAACGAGCGAGGATTCGTTGCAGTTTACAAACGACGGGTCGAATGTGTAAAGCACTGTTATCTTCGCTTCGCCGATACTTAAAATATCGCCTTCGTGCAGGATAACCTCTTTATCCTCAAAAAGAGGCTTAAGGTTTTCGTATCTGTGAAGGATGTTGTTGGCGAAGGAATCCGTCTCGCGGTAAAAATCAACGGGCGGCAGATTCACATACACTTTTTCAATGTCGATAATTCTTCTGTGCTTTTCAATCACATTGAGAAATACTTCGGCGTGGTCATCGTGCGCGTGGGTAATAAACCAGGCGTCAATATGCGGCCTGCGGCTTCCTGTCGCGGCGCGCAGATACTCTATGAAATAGCCCGTTTCGGCGGAGTAGCCGCCGTCTATCACTATCAGCTTGCCATCGGCGGTGGTGATAATGAAACTGTCGCAGATGGTGTTGATAACGGATTTGAGCATATGCACGGCATTTTTGCCGTAAGTGCATTCAACGCCTTTCGCCTTGAGAGAAATATTTGTGCCGAGCCGTTTTAATGAGCCGTCATTTTTTTCGCTGTTGATTTCTTTCTGCGTCAAGGCGGAAAGAATCGCGCCCGCGCCGTAGCAGGCAATATCGCCTATGGAGAAGGTGCCTCCGAGAGCGGTTGACACAAGCCTGCTGCCGCTCATACCGATAAGCGACACGAAATCGAAATACTGCGATATTTCAACCACGACGGCAAACAGGAAAACATAAAGCGCGAGAAAGCGCGGCTTATTGGTAAACGGAATTCTGAGAAGAGAGAAAATCAGCAGCACAACAAGCACATCGCCGACACTCCCCCTGACAAAGCCCGTGGCAAACAGGTCTATGAGGACAACGGCAATGAGCAGAATAACGGATAAAACTGTGTAGTTGATTCTCTTCTTCTTCATATAAATCTTCAGCCGATAAGCATATCAAGCACTTCGTTTGCTTTGGTGCAGCCGGGGCACAGGCAGGTCTTCGCGCCGTCAGCCTTGGCTTTGACGCCCGCTTCATACATAAGGCGTGACTCTTCTTCGCCCTTCATATTCTTACAGAAATCACTCTGCGCGAAGCCGAGAAAATCATCGATTGAGCAGATATCGTCTTTGAGTTCGGCTATAAGAGCGGCAGGGTCCGCTTCGCCGTTTGCCGAAGCATCGGCAAGAAACTTTTCAGCCGCGTCTTTGAGTTCGGCGCAGACATAAACGGTGAGCATATCGTTGATTTTCGCAATAAGTTCCTGTGTTACTTTCATACTAAATCTCCTTTTTCATTTTGCAAATCATATTGATTACGCCGCCTGTTTACGGCAGGCGGCGTGTTTCATATTACTGCTCTTCGCAGGGCATTTTCCAGCCGTGATGGTCTGTGTGAAGCAGGTGATGCGCTTTTTCCGAAAGAGGCTGACCGAGATACTCGGAGTAGAGAGCCTGTACGGAAGGATTCTCGTGTGAGAAACGCAGTTTGCTCTCACGGTCGAGGGCGTAGAGTTTTTCGTCGCGCACCTGAGCAAGTTCAAAGCCGTCACAGATAGGCTGACCTCCGCCGCCTCCGCAGCCGCCGGGGCAAGCCATGATTTCAACAAAATCATAGTGCACTTTGCCCGCGCGGATTGCCTCGATGAGTTTGCGGGTGTTGGCAAGTCCGCTGGCGATTGCAACGCGAAGGGTTGAGCCCGCGAGTTCAAACTCTGCCTCGCGCCACGGACCGTCAAAGCCTCTTACGGCCTTGAAATGGTCGGGGTCGGGGTTTGAGCCGGTTACAAGGAAGTATGCCGAGCGCAGTGCCGCCTCCATAACGCCGCCGGTGGTGCCGAAGATAACTGCGGCGCCCGTGCCGTCACCGAGAGGAGAATCAAACTCTTCTTCCTCAAGGGCGGCAACATCTATGTGCTCCGCGCGGAAAATGCGGTCAACCTCACGGGTTGTGAGCACAAGGTCAACATCCTTTGTGCCGGAATCGTTTATGTTGGGAATTTCAATCTCCTGCTTCTTGGAAACGCAGGGCATAATCGAAATGCAGAATACCTTTTCGGGTGCAACGCCGATTTTCTCGGCAAAGTAGGTCTTGGTCACTGCGCCGAACATAGCCTGCGGTGACTTAGCAGAACTCAGGCGGTCAACCATATCGGGATACTGTGACTTCATAAAGCGCACCCAGCCGGGGCAGCAGGAAGTGAACATCGGATACTTCGCGATATCGCCCGCTTTGAGTCTTTCGAGGAATTCGGAGCCCTCCTCCATAATGGTGAGGTCAGCCGAAAAATCGGTATCGAAGATATAATCGAAGCCTACTTTGCGAAGGCCTGCAACAAGGCGCTTTACGGTGGCGGCGTCACGGTCAAGGCCGAGACCTTCGCCCCAGGCAGCGCGAACGGCGGGAGCAATCTGGATAACGGTGGTGATTTCAGGGTCCGCAAGGGCGGCAAAAGCCTTCTGTGTGTCGTCTCTCTCGTGAAGAGCGCCGACCGGGCAGTGAGTGATGCACTGGCCGCAGAGAACGCAGGCGGTATTTTCAATCTTCTTCCCGCCGGCTACTCCGACATCCGTGCGTGAGCCGGTGCCGTTAAGATCCCATATACCGAGCCCCTGAATCTTTTCGCACACCTGAATACATCTCATACAGCGGATGCACTTGGAAGCGTCGCGGATAAGGGGAAAATCATCATTCCAGCATTTATCGGAGGCGTTAACTTCGTAAGGCTCCGAGGTGATGCCGAGGTCGTTTGCAACCTGCTGAAGTGAGCAGTTGCCGCTTCTTACGCAGGAAGGACAGCGGCTGCTGTGCTGTGAAAGAATGAGTTCAACATTGGTGCGGCGCGCCTGACGGACTTTGGGGCTGTTTGTAAAGATTTCGAGCCCTTCCGAAACAACATTGTCACAGGCGGCTGCAAGTCTGCTTTCGCCCTTTATTTCAACCACGCACACGCGGCAGGCACCTATCTCATTGAGGCCTTTGAAATAGCAAAGCGTGGGGATATTGATGCCTGCCTGACGGGCGGCATCGAGGATGGTTGTGCCTTCGGGAACGGTTACGGAAATATTGTCTATCTTGAGGTTTACCATTTTTCGCACCTGCCTCCCCTGAATTTGCCGTAGCCGAAGTGATCACACCTCAGGCAACGGGCTGACTCCTGACAGGCCTCCTGCTCGCTCATGCAGAATTCCATCAGGCTGAAATCATTTTTACGCTGTGCCGCTTCGCGTTCTTTGGGTATAACTCTGCCGCAGGCAGGTCTGTCAAAGAGCGAAGGAGCGGGTATTTCAATATCTACTCCGATTTCGTGATTGAAACCGAGATACCGGTCTATATTGTGAGCGGCAACTTTAGCCGCGGCGATTGCCTTGATAACGGTAGCGGGGCCTGTTGCGCAGTCACCGCCCGCAAACACGCCTTCAATGCCGTCAAATTCACAGGCACTGTCGGCGGCGAGGGTATCCCACTTGAGAGGAAGGCCGAATTCGCCGAATGCGGCTGACTCAACAGCCTGACCGATTGCGACAATTACGATGTCAACATCAAGTTTCTCTTCGGGTGCGTCCGCGCCGGAGATTGAAGGTCTGCCGTCTTTGCCGATAACGCCAATGAGCTGAGGCTTCATCCACAGGGCAACTGCCTCGTCTTCCGAGTTGCCTTCTATACGGGCGGGAGCCATCATTGTGAGCAGTTCGCAGCCCTCTGCAACAGCGCCGTCAATTTCTTCGGAAAGGGCGGTCATATCTTCACGGCGGCGGCGGTAAACTATGCTCACCTTTTCAGCGCCGAGACGGATGCTTGACCTTGCGGCATCCATTGCCACGTTGCCTCCGCCGATAATCGCGACTTTTTTGCCCGTGAAATCGGGATGCTCGCCGTCACCTATGCCGCGCAGAAGTTTGACTGCGGACACAACTCCGCCGAGGTCAGCGCCGGGTATGCGGAGTTTATTGTCGGTATGAGCGCCGATTGAAATAAATGTTGCGTCAAAAGAATCCGTGAGTTTGCGGATATCCTCAACCGTGCCTATATCGCTCTCAAGGTGAAGTTTAACGCCTGTTTCGAGAATTACATCGATATCCTGCTGTAAAATCTCTCTGGGAAGGCGGTAACTGGGAATGCCGTAGCGGAGCATACCGCCGGCATACTTGCGCTTTTCAAACACTTCAACCTCGTGACCCATAAGGGCGAGGAAGTAGGCGGCTGAAAGTCCGCTCGGGCCGCCGCCTATAACGGCAACTCGTTTGCCCGTGGGCGCTTCGGTAACCTTTTCGGCGGGGACATAGCCCGCTTTTTCAACCGCATAGCGCTTGAGGCCGCGTATATTGATTGCGTCGTCAATCATATTTCTGCGGCAGCCCTCTTCACAGGGATGCTCGCAAATAAGACCGCATACCGAGGGGAAGGGATTGTCTTTGCGGATAATACGCACGGCATCCGCATATCTGCCTGCGTTTACAAGTGCGATATAGCCGGGAATATCCACCTGAGCGGGGCAGAGCGATGAGCAGGGCACGGGATGCTCTGCGCGTGCCGAGCACCAGCCGCTGTTTATATGGCTTTCAAAGTCGTCGCGGAATGCCTTCACGCACTCATATACTATTCTGCCTGCATCATATCCTATGGCGCAGTCGGCGGAATCAATAGCCGCCAGCGCGGTTTTTTCAATCAGGTCTATATCCTGCAGGCTTCCTTTGCCGTCGAGGATTTTATCGATAAGCGCGCCTATCTTGGCAAGACCGATTCTGCAGGGTACGCATTTGCCGCAGCTCTGCGCGGCGCATACATTTGCAAATGACGCCGCCATATCTACAGGGCAGATTCCCTGCTGGCTTGCGGGCAGACGGCGGACAATGTCACTGCGGATTACTTCAAGGGCGCGCTGATCTCTGCCTTTGGAGATCAGATTAAGTTTGCTCACTTGTGACTTCCTTTCTGTTTTGGTATCGGTAAAAAAGCGGGACTTCTACAGACCGGCAGACAGTCCCTTACCATAGAAGTATATATTAAAAACAAAGATAATGCAACACCGAAAATGATTTTTTGTAAGATTATATAATGCTTTTCAATCGATTTGGCGAAATTGCAAGAAAATTGAATTTTTATGAATTTTTTGTTTATATTCGCGGTAAAAAATGATATAGTATTCATAATAGTGGGGCAGTGTGCCCCTAGGGGTGATTACACTGAAATTCATTCTGTGCATTATACAGGCGATTCTGTTTATTGTATCGTCTTTTTCGGTTTACGATTCAAACTTCAAATTTGCTGTTGACAGGAGGGCTGCGGCCTTGACCTCAGAAACCGGCTTCGGCTTTGGCGCGATTACTTCCGACGCTCTTAATGTAAGCGAAAGCGAAAAAGAAATCTGCCGCAGGTGGTATGAGGAAAACATACTCTCCTCTTCTTCCCCCGCTTATAACTTTACCGTCGGCGGAAAAGACTTCCGCACTCACATTGACGAGTGGGAGATTTCCCCTGCGGATGAAAACGGCGCGGCAGGCGCAAGGCCTCACGGAAAAACATCGGTGATTAACCTGCGTCACAAAGAAAGCCCGCTCACCGCAAGGGTGGAGGCAACGATTTACGAGGACTACGCCGCCTGCGAGTGGACAGTATACATTGCAAACAGCGGCGAAGAAAAGTCTCCGGTTATAAAGAATTTCTGCGGCGCGGACTGCACGCTTGACACGGGGAAAAGCGAAGTCTATTTCAGCAAGGGCAGTGAGCCCGCCGCCGATGATTTTGAACTGATGCGCTCGGATATTTCGTTTAACAAACTGGTATTCAACGCAAACGGCGGCAGAAGCGAATCCTTCCTGCCCTATTTCAACATACACGGCAGCAACTTTTCCGCAGCAGCGGCTGTAGGCTGGACGGGGCAGTGGTACTCCTCTCTCAAAAGCGCGGGCAACGGTGTGCGCTTTACGGCTAAGCAGGAGTTTTTTAAGGCTCCCCTGCTCCCCGGCGAAGAAATACGCTCGCCGCTTGTAACCCTCTGCTTCTACGAAGGAAACAATCCTCTCGCCGGTTTCAATCAGTTCAGAAAATTTGAAAAGGACTGCGTTTACCCCGAGAGCATAGGCGTTATGAACGGCTATGTGATTGCAAACGAGTTTTCACGAAAGACCTGCGATGAACTGATTGAAGAAGTAAACTCGATAGATGAAGAAATCATAGACGGCACCGATTATTTCTGGATGGATGCCGGCTGGTATGAATACAACGAAGGCTGGTATGACGGAGTAGGAAACTGGACTCCCGACAAAAGCAGATTTCCCGAGGGTCTCAAACCTCTCTCGGACGCGATGGCGGCAAGGGGCAAGAAATTCCTGCTCTGGTATGAGCCCGAAAGAGTGCGCGAAAACACCGTGCTCTATAACGAAGGCATAAAGCACGAGGGCTGGATAGTACAGATTGACGATAACCTTCTGTGGAATCTCGGCAACGACGACGCCTGCCGCTTCCTCTCGGAATACATCGCGGCATCGATCAAAGAAAACGGCGTGTCAATGTACCGCCAGGATTTCAACTTCTGCCCGCTCGAATACTGGAGAAAAGCGGATAAAGATTTCTGCTCCGGCAGGACGGGAATCACCGAAAACCGCTATGTAACCAACCTGTATAAATATCTCGACTATCTTTGCGAGAGCATTGACTCGCTTGTGATAGACAACTGCGCGAGCGGCGGCAAACGCCTTGACATTGAAATGACGCGCAGAAGCCTGCCTCTGTGGAGGAGTGACTACAACTGCGGCAACGCGGACGGCACCGTGAAAGAAGATGTGCTCGAAGCGACGCAGTCAATGACATACGGCCTCTCCTGCTGGCTGGTTTACAGCGGCACAAACAGATACTTCCACTCGGAATACGCCTCGCGAAGCGCAATTCTCACGGCGCAGTCGGTTTATCAGCCCTCGCCGCAGGAATATTGCAGATACGGCGATATAAGCGAGTATATGACAGAAAACTATTTTCCGCTGACTTACGGCGGCACAGGCCCGGCAAGCATTCTTGCGATGCAGTTCGGCTCCGAAGACGAAGGCGCGGCGCTCATTTACAAGCGCGAAAAAGTAAGTCAAAGCACATATCAACTTGTTCTTAACGGGCTGAGCCCCGACAAGATATACTCTCTCACGGATATCGATAACCCGGATTTCGCCTGTGAGAAGAGCGGCGAAGAACTTATGACACAGGGCATTGAACTCACGATAAGTGATACACCCAAAGCGGCTGTAATCAGATACAGCGCTCTTTAACCCCGCGCAAAAACCGAAAAAAGGAGGATACCCAATGTCTGTAAAATCGTTACTACTCGGTCTTAAAAGCACATATCTTGACAACGAATCCGTTTCCAACAAAGAACAGCTCGGCTACGCGGGCGGTATTTTCGGCAACGCGATGGGTCAGGACAGTATCGGCACATTCGCCGGTAATTTCGGGCGTGACTACGCAGGCCTGACAAACGGCATGTCCGCCGTGAAGGATAACATCAGCACAATCCTCAGTTTCGTTATTCCTCCCGTTGCGGGCGCTCTCTACGATATGCCCATCAAAAAGGGAAAGAGAAGCCACCTGCGCACGGCTCTGCTCGTGGCACCCGTCCCCTTTGCCGTAACCTCCATGCTCCTTTTCATAGTGCCCACTACCAGCGCGGTTTACAACTTTATATGGACACTGTTTCTCAGCATCTTTTTCTCAATCGCAGACACCTTCTATGACATAGCGCTTGCTTCACTCGGCCTTAAAATGGTTTCGGACCCTGCGGACCGCAAAAAGTTTTTCACCTTTGAATCGATAGCCGCCACACTCGGCTCGCTTCTGCCCGGCGGAATCATACCGATTGTTGTCGGTATGGCAAAAACTCCCGCGAGAGAGCAGTGGAGTTATTTCTTCGTGGCGCTTGGCTTCTGCATTATCGGCGTTGCCGCGATGTATGCCCCGTATATGACAATCGAAGAAAGAGTGAGTTTCTTTACGCCCTCCGAAGATAAAAACGAAGAAAAAATCAACTGGAACAGAGACACCGTCGGAGCCCTTCTTCATAACAGACCGTTTATGGTACTTATGGTTTCAAGCATATTCGAAACCATAAGGAAGGTAACTTACGATACTCTCATTTACCTCTACAAAAACACATTTGACGACCTGCCTATGAAGACAATCGTTGAAAGCATCAGCGCTGCTCTCTCCTATGTTGGCCTTATGGCAGTTCCCTTTGTGGGTAAGAAAGTTTCAGCGAAAGCGATGCTCGCCGGCGGATACTACTACACCGCGTTCTTCTATACGATTATCTCCTCGTTCAACATCAACTTCAACCTCGAAAGAGTCAGAAAACTCAGATACATTCCCGGCATGTGCATAGCCTTTGCCGGTATGCCCAATGCCGCTCAGGGCGCCGCCCGCAGAATAATAGTCGGCGACTCGACGGACTATATGGAGTGGTACTCCGAAAAGAAATACGGCGTGCCCATCAGGAGTGACGGCCTTCTGTGCGCCGCGCAGAATATAGTGGCTAAAGTCACATCCCTTATCAAGGTCAACCTTACAAACGGCCTGCTCGCCGTAATAGGCTACAAATCAAAAGACCTCAAAACCGGAGAGGCGGCTGTACAGACGCCGCAGACTCTCAGAGGCATATATGCAATGATTTCACTTTGCGGACTTATAGGAAACCTGCTGCCCGCCCTCTGCTTCCTGTTTGATAACTACAGCGGCAAGAGGAAAGAGGCAATCTACTCAGAACTCATCGAAATGAGAAAACTCAGAGAAGAGAAAGCGGAGGAACTGATAAGTGAAGATTCTACAGTCTGACGGTTTCAGAACCGAAATTGAATTCAGAGGCGCGAGCCTCCTTCTCACAAATGAGGACAAAGGCGTATGGCGCCTGAGAAGCAAGACCGGCACGGGCTATGACGATATGGGCGCCGCCCAGACTCTTGCCCGCGACCTCGGCGAAAACTATGAAAGCGCTCCCCTGCCCGTGAAAACCGAAGAGACGGAAAAAGAACTGAAAATCACGGCGGACGACGGCTCTTACGTCTGCGTGAGCAAAGACAGCATCACCGTATTCGGCTGTAACGGAAAGCCCGTTAAATCGGTAACCCGCATAGGCAAAGAGGGGCAGTCTTCTTTCGTTTCAATCACGGCTTTCAGAGACGAGAGATTTTACGGCACAGGCGAAAGATTTGACAGAGTAAACCAGAGAGGCAAGAAACTGAATCTTTACGCGGTTGACCGCTGGTGCCGGACTAAAGGAAACAGTTACATTCCCATTCCCGTGCTGTTTTCATCCCGCTCCGATATACTGCTGATGAACAGATATGAATACTCCGTTTTCGATATCTGCTCATCGGATAAAAACCTGATAAAAATCGAGCAGAAATATGCTCCGATTGATTTATACTTCTTCGTAAATGAATCCGCCGGAGAAAACATATCCGCCTACTGCCGCCTTACGGGCTTTGCTCCCATGCCGCCCGAATGGTCATTCGGCACGCTCGTGTGCCGCTATCATCCCGAGTTTCAGACCAAAGAGGGCGTCTTCGCGATGATGGACGCAATGGAAGAAAACGGTTTTCCCTGGGATGCTGTCATCCTTGAGGGCTTCAGACCGTATCAGACCGAAAACCTGCCCGAACTGAGAGTGATAAGCGACAGAGTTCACGCCGCGGGCAAAAAGGTGATGCTCTATGAGCAGTGCGGCAGATTTCCGAGAGACGCGGACAAACTTTTCGGGCTTGACGATTCCTATGCCGTTTCATCCGACAGCGGCGTGGAACTTGACGAAACAAGTTCATACAACAAGCTTGATAACTTCAACAAGAAAAAGATGCGCTGCATAGATCTCACTTCACAGAGATGCCGTGACAAGTGGGAAGAATTCTGGAACGGCTATGTGAACGACATCGGAGTTGAAGGCGCAAAAATCGACTTCTGTGAGCAGTTCCCCGACAGGCCCGATATAAAATTCGCGGACGGGCGCAGTCCTTTCCCGGCGCACCACTGGTATCCGACGCTTTACAATGTGCTCAGATATAAGCATTTCAACACAAGGCCCGACGGCGGCGTAAACTTCTCTCGAGGCGGCGGTATCGGCGCACAGCGCTACCCCTTCGTCTGGGCGGGCGACCAGAGAAGAGAATTCTATTTCCTGAAGCCCGTTGTAAGAGCGGCTCTTTCGCTCGGGCTTTCGGGCGTGCCGTTTGTCAGCTGGGATATGGCGGGCTATCAGCCCTCGTTCAACCCGATTGACAAAAAGCAGGAAAACAGAGTATTCATAAGAGGTCTTGAGTTTACGGCGTTTTCCGCAAACATACAGACTCACGGCAAAATCAAAAGGCCTTACGATTTTGATGATCATACCAAAGCCGTTTACAGAGCGTATTCGTGCCTGCACGAGTGCCTTAAGCCCTACATAAAAGAGCAGGCTCAGATTTCCTGCGAAACGGGGCTTCCGCTTCTGCGTCACCTTTTCCTGTATGACAGCGAAGATGAGAAATGCTTTGATGTTGAGGACGAATATATGCTCGGCGGCGCGCTGCTTGTTGCCCCCGTGCTCAGCAGATGGAAAAAGAGAAACATTTACCTGCCGAAAGGCAAGTGGATAAACATATTTGACGGCAGTGAATACGAAGGCGGCAGAAAGATAAAGGTGAAAGTGCCGCTTGAGTCCGTGCCCGTATTCAGGCTCAAGGGCGCTCAGTCCGCTGCGCTTGACGAAGTGCTTGAAAACGCAAAACCCCTGATTGAAGAAATAAATAAACTTTCCTCAAAATAAGAAAGAAGGATATCCGAAATGAAAAAGGCAATCAAAATTATCCTTTGCGTGCTGCTCGTTATACTGATTGCGGGCGGAGCGGTCGCTTACGCTTTGCTCCCCCATCCGCTCAACTACGACATCAAATCTGTTGAGAACATCGGCAGCACCGTTGAAGTGCTTGAAAAGACGGATGACAGCGTAACAATCAAAAACACCGAAAACCGCGATTTCAAAATTGTGACCTTCACCGATATGCACCTTGACGGCAAAAACAAGACCTCACTTCGCACCGTCACAAATATGGTGGAAAACATCAAGAGAGAAAAGCCCGACCTCGTAATACTCGGCGGCGACAATGTCACGAGCGCTTTCAACAAAAAGAGAGCAAATCAGCTTGCGCAGATATTTGAAAACCTCGGCGTTTACTGGGCGGCTGTGCTGGGCAACCACGAGGGCGACAATCCCTATTCAATCACAAGAAAAGAAATGACAGACATTTTCTCCTCCTATGAGCACTGCCTTATGCTTGACGGCAAAGAGGATGTCTGGGGCGACGGCAACTACTGCATCAACATTCTCAACGCGGACGATTCATTCTGCCACGCCTTTATCATGCTTGATACCGGCAACGAAATGAGCGAAGAACTCAAAGCGCAGTACGGCATATCCGCCGACGAAAACCCGGATGACGGCGTGAAAGACTCACAGGTTGAGTGGTATAAAGACATTGTGGCAAGGGGAAAAGAGAAATACGGCGAATACATTTCAACCGTCGTTATGCACATTCCCCTGCCTCAGATGGAAGCAGAAGCCGAAAAGGGCGAATTCCTTGACGGCGTAAAACTCGAGGGTGTATGCGCCTCCGGCTTTGACGCGGGCCTGTTTGACGCAATCAAAGAATGCGGCTCCACAAAGAGAGTATTCTTCGGCCACGACCATCTCAACAACTTCACGCTCACTTGCGACGGCATAATTCTCGGCTACATGGAAGCCTCCGGCTACAGTTCATACGGCGCGGCTAAACTCGGCTACGATGAAAAAGACTGGCTTCAGGGCTGGATGGTAATCGAAATGGATGCAAAGGGCAATTATGAGGCCGTGCATCACAGAAACGCCGAACTTGCATAGGAGTTGATAAAATGAAAGAGGCACTTAATCTGATAAATGAAAGCAGCCCCGCCGTATTCTATATTATGGCTCTGCTTTTCGGCATAGCAGTGGGCAGTTTTCTCAATGTATGCATTTACAGAATTCCGAAAAAAGAGAGCATAGTCACCGTGCCCTCGCACTGTATGTCCTGCGGCAAAAAACTGCACTGGTATGAACTGATACCCGTTTTCAGTTATCTTTTCCTCAGAGGCAAATGCTCGGGCTGCAAGGCGAAGATTTCACCGCAGTATTGCATAGTGGAACTCGCAAACGGCCTTCTTTGGGCTCTCGTTTTCTTTGTAAAAGGACTTCAGGTTGACACCATCCTTATCCAGCTTCTCATTTCGGCTCTGCTCGTGATAGCCGTAATAGACGCAAGGACAAAGGAAATCCCCTTCCCCATCGTTATCTTCATAGCGGTGCTCGGCGGCATAAGAGTAATCTTTCACCACGAATCCTGGCTTGATGTGATACTCGGGCCTGTGGTTATGGCGGTGCTTTTCCTCGCGCTCATCTTTTTCTCAAACGGCAGAGCGATGGGCGGCGGAGACTACAAACTCTGCACGGCGATGGGCCTTTTCCTCGGACTTAAACTCTGCTTCCTCGGGCTTGTAATCGGCTGCATTCTCGGCTCGATTATCCACGTGGCGAGGATGATTATCAAGCACGTCGGGCGCGAACTCGCGTTCGGGCCGTATCTGGCGGCGGGATTTGCGATAAGCGCGCTGTGGGGAGCGGATATCTGGGGTTGGTATATCTCCAAATTCTTCTCCTTCTGAACTTTTCGGGGCATAAAAGGCGAAAAGCGAAAAGACAATAGAAGTTTATAAGGACTGCGAGTTTATAACTTGCAGTCCCTGATTATTATTTGTTCTGTTTCGTTTTAAGGAAGAGTTTTTTATTGTCTTTTCTCGGCGTTCTTTCGGCCTTGCCGTATCCTGATACTGTCGTCGGCCGAAATAATCGCCGTTTTCATCCTTTTCTGCTCCCTCAATTGCTCGATGCTGTCTTCGCTCATAAATGAAAACTAAGACCGTCAGAAACACAGTCGTCTCACTCGCTTTTTCGCTTCGTGATACTCCTTGTTTCTTCCTTTCACCGCCTCGCTTTATCCGCCACAGGCGGCGCATCGGCGGTTCAACACTTCTTGCGTCCTCCCTAAGTGCCGCTCAGGTAGCAAGATTAATAATTGCTTTTTACAAATGCGCACCCCGTAGGGGCGGATATCATCCGCCCGCAACACAGGATATGCGGAGCATAATATAATCGGAGCATTGCTCCCCGCAATTGTCAATTTTCAATTATCAATTATTAATTGTTCATTAAACCGTAAGGAACTGCAGGGCAAGGATACATCCTTGCCGTCAAAAAAGATATGCGCTGCATAATGTTTTTCGTGCAAAGTGTCAAAAAAATCTTGACTTGAACTTCATTTTATTAGATAATAAATTATAATTTTTTTGCTGAGAGGAGAATGAAAATGGATCTTTCCAAAATTATTGAAAAGAAATCCGGTTACGCAAATTATATGATAAAGGAAATTTCATATATTTGCCGTCACTTTGAAAAGAGAGAGCCCGGCTCAAAGGGTGAAGAACAGGCCTGTAATTACATGGCCGATGTGCTCAAGAAACTCGGGTGCGAAGCGGAAGTTGAATCCTTCAAAGAGAATCCCCGCTCATTCTTCGGCTGGATTTTCATCACCATCACCTGCGTTCTGCTCGCGATTATCCTGCTGTTTGTCGGCAGTAAAGTCGGCGGAATTATCCTGCCCATTATCTCTGTAGTTCTCATCGTTTTCGGTCTGGTAGTTGTGTTCCTTCAGTTCGGCCTCTACATCAAAGCGATTGACTTCCTTTTCAAAGAGAAGACCGGTCACAACGTTACCGCTTACAAAAAGCCCACAGGCGAAGTTAAGAGAAGAATCATCTTCAACGGTCACCCCGACGCTGCGTGGGAATGGCCCGTAAACTATGCGCTCGGCGGCGTTGGCTTTGAAGGCCACGCAATCATCTCGGCCGTAGGCGCTCTCTACTTCCTTGTGCTTGCAATCATTTCAATCTTCAAGGGCGGCTTTGAAGGCGTGCTGCTTAAGTGCGGACTCTGGGGTCTCATCTTTGTCCCCTTCCTTGCAGGCCTTTACTTCATGGTTAACTACAAGAGAATAGTTGACGGCGCAAATGACAACCTCTCCGGCTGCTACATGGGTATCGCAATCCTCAAGGCTCTCGCAGACGAGGACATTCAGCTTGAAAACACCGAAATCGGCGTAGTGCTCACCGGCTCGGAAGAAGCAGGTCTCAGAGGCTCCAAAGCCTGGTGCGAGGCGCACAAAGGCGAATTTGACGATGTGCCCACCTTCATCTATTCCTATGATACGATTTATGATCCCAAATACCTTATGACCAACTACCGCGACCTCAACGGCACGGTTAAGGTTGACAAGGATGTTTCCGACCTCTTTATGGAGTGCGCTCAGGAACTCGGCATCAAGTGCAGCAAGGGTATGGTTCCTCCTCTCGGCGGCGCTACCGACTCGGCGGCATTTGCTCAGGCAGGCCTCAGGGCAACAGGTATCACCGGCCTCAACCACAAGCTTGAGAGTTACTATCACACCAGAAAAGATACTTACACCAATATGAACGCAGGCGGTCTTGCAGACTGCTTCGCAGTAAGCGTGAAAGTGCTTGAAAAGTTTGACGAAGGCGCAAAACAGTAAAAAGCAAAAATTATTCCGCCCCGTTTTCGGGGCGGAATTTTTTATTCTACCGTAAACCCGGCGTAATATGTTCTTTCTTCTCTCTGAGGGCCTGTGCCGCAGGTTACGGTTTTTACAATGCGGTAAGTACCCGGTTTCAGTTCACCGTAAGTATTTGTGAAGTCTATATCTTCGGAATATTCGCCGTCGAGCGGAATCGAATACGCAATCATGGTGAATATCAGATCCGGGTCTTTGTAGTTTTTATCGTAATGCGTGCGGACATAGTTTTCATAAGAAGTCCAGTAGCCGTCATCCTTCGCCTCAACTTTATACATAGCGCCGGTTATCAGTTCGCCGTCCGGCCTGCCCGCTTCGGTTGACTGGGTAAAGGTGAGCCTGCCGCCTTTTCCGTCATTACAGTCAAAGGTCAGAGCAACGCCCCATTTATCATCAATATCGGGCTGCGGTTTTGCGGCGGTCACGGTTTCGGGCTTCGTTGTCTGCGCCTGTGAGGCAGGTTCCGGCACATCTGTAAATTCACCCGTCTTCGCGTCAATATAATACTTCACTGCTTTTTCAGGGCTGTCATACTCATATTTTGTAAATATGATGAGTTTTTCAATGCTTTCATATTCACA
>JAEEGL011926096.1_pt1 | contig 48108 bp, 49 predicted proteins | sample 9134231 | NCBI WGS metagenome assembly JAEEGL01 (sample SAMN16246548, study PRJNA631951) | gut metagenome | biome: gut microbiome; feature: rumen; material: fiber-attached | host: Bos | place: Iran: Karaj | collected 2018-10 | reverse complement strand
TAAAACACTATCTGATGGCCACAATTATTGGTGTACAGATGGAAGTTATAATGGTAATTCTAAAACATCTGGATATACAGCATTACATTATGAAACAAGTTGTACAATATATGGATCAGATTCTAATACAGGCAAACTAATTTGCCATTAATGTACGAATATAATAGATCGTAAAATTAATATATCACGATGACATTGTAAAACAAATATGGAGAGATGATAAATATAGTTAAAAGTATCGCCCACGTAACGATACAGCGACTATGGATTATGACCTCGAAATATCGCAGTGGTATGCCATTTCGACCAAGTAAATCCACAGCAGAACAAGCTGCAATTAAAGCAAAAAACAATAAGTAATTAAACTAATAAAGGACTAGAGAAATCTAGTCTTTTTTATGTTATAATTTTGATAGAGTGTGATAATATGGAAGAGTATTTAAATAATTTAAAAGTCAAATATAGCTATAATGATCAAATGATAGAGTTACTTTCAAAAGTAATAGATGCTTTTATCAATGTATTAGGAGAAGAATATACAAACATAATATTAAATACAATAGCAAATACTATTGTATTTCAGTATGATAATACTGCAAACGCAACTAATACCCTAAATGAAATTATAAATGATGGAAATAATCATCAAGTTGGTCCAATGGCTACAGGCACTGGGTTTATGGAAGATTATTATACATATAACAACGGTGAGATAAATCAAAACTTCGCTATAGGTATTGATATAAGCTGTCAAAGAGGACTTTTTACTATGGTACATGAATTGTGTCATGCAATTTCTACTTACAATAAAATAACTATTGAAGACAATATAATTACAATTAAAAGTGGCCTAAATTTTAGTTCGCATGAATTAGTTAATGGTAAAGTTAGTAGAAGAATATCAAACGAAGGAGTAATATTTAATGAAATGCTAACTGAAAATTTAGCAATGCAAATAATGGATTATTTAGAGCCTGAAATTGTTCATGAACCAACAGCATATCAAGGTTATGTAAATGATTTCAAAGGTATATTTAGAAATGATGTACTTAATAAAATATTAATAGATGATTACATGAATAGCTCTTCAAAATTTATATTTGAATTAGAAAATGTTATTCCTAAAGAACAAATAGATGAAGAAATAAATAACATATATAACTTTATTGATTCCAATGATGAAAGAATTAGAACATATCTAGATTATTTAAAATCATTATCGGTTAAAGATTTCTTTTTATTGTATATCGAGTACATAAATCGTTTCATTAAAGCACCTGACGGTGTAGATAAACAATCTTTTAAGCAAATGAAACTAATAAATTCAAATATAGTGCATAATCTATCACAAAGAATAATGGAAGAAAATTATTCAAAATAATACATAATACACATTTAATAAAATAAAAGAAAACTAGAGAAATCTAGTCTTTTTTTTGCTATAATAAATAAGGAGTGTGAAAAAATGAGTTTTACAATAAATATTTATTACAAAGGTAAAAATGGTTCTGCAAAAGCTTTTGCAAATGAAATGATTTCCTCAGGAATAGTAGATGAAATAAGAAGCAAAAAAGGCAATATAAGATATGAATATTTTGAACCATTAGATGATAAAGAAACAATACTACTTATAGATAGTTGGGAAGATCAAGAATCGTTAGATAGATATCATGAATCAGATACTATGAATAAAATAATAGAACTAAGAAATAAATATGACCTACATATGAAAGTAGAGAAGTATATTAAAGAAGATAGTAATAATCAAGACGAAAAATATATAAGAAAGTAGGATAAAGATGAACGAATATATTAATTTAGATGAAAAAAATATTGATGAAGAGCACATTTGTTGTGCTATAGGAGATCCAAAACACCAAGATGGCGTAGATAGGAAAAAAGAATGGATCAGAAATAAACTAAAAGATGGTCATGTCTTTAGAAAATTAAATGCTAGAGGTAAAATATTCATTGAGTATGAACCAATAGAAACAGCTTGGGTTCCTATAAATGGTAAAAATTATATGTATATTTATTGCCTATGGGTAGCTGGTAGCTTTAAAGGAAAAGGGATTGGTAAAGAACTTTTAGAATATGCTATTAAAGATGCTAAATCTAAAAAGATGAGTGGTATATGTACTTTAGTATCTCAAAAGAAAAAACCATTCTTGGGTGAAAAGAAATTTTTTGAACATTTTGGTTTTAAAGTAATAGATAGCATAAATGATTATGAATTAATGGCATTACAATTTGACGATAAAGAAACACCTAAATTTAGTGATAATGCTCGTAAGATGGAAATTGATAGCAAAGATTTTACTATCTATTATTCTAATGAATGTCCATATGTAGAATACGAAGTAAAAGAATTATCTGATTATGCTAAAGATAAGGGAATTAAACTAGATTTTGTGAAAATAGATTCTTTGGAAAAAGCTAAAAATGCCCCATGTATAATTAATAACTGGGCTAACTTCTATAAAGGTAAATTCATATCAAATACAATTCTTAATGCTAATGCTTTTGAAAAATTAATAAATAAATAGTTAATCAAAGAACGGAGAATATATATGGAATTTGAAATAGTAATTAAAGAAAGAACATCAACAAGAAAATTTAGTGATAAAAAACTAGAAAAAGAAAAATTAAATAAAATATTAGAAGCAGGTAGAATAGCTCCAACTGCCAAAAATCTTCAACCAATAAAGATTTATGTTGTTGAAAGCGAAGAAGGATTAAAGAAAATAGATAATGCAACAAGATGTAGATATGGAGCAAAAACGGTATTAATAGTATGTGGTAATAAAGAAGAAGCTTATCATAAAGGAGAATACTCTACATATGAAATGGATAGTTGTATAGTTAATACTCATATGATGTTAGAAGCAACAAACTTAGGAGTAGATAATATCTGGATTGAAGCATTTGAAGAAGATATCTTAAAAGAAGAGTTTAATATTCCAAACGAATATACTCCTGTATGTTTATTACCTTTAGGATATAAAACCGAAGATTGTCCTCTAAATCCTCTTCATGAAAAAAGAAAAAATATCGAAGAAATAGTAGAATATATATAATCAAACATAAGACTAGATTTTTCTAGTTTTTTAATATGCTATAATGAAATTAATAGGTGATAAATATGAAATATCGTAAGGATAAATATGGCAATGAAGTATCTGTATTAGGGTATGGTTGCATGAGATTTACTAGTAAAGGAATGAAACTAGATTATAATAAAGCTGAAAAAGAAATCTTAGAAGCATATAATAATGGAGTTAATTACTATGATACAGCTTATATCTATCCAGGAAGCGAAGAACTATTAGGTAGAGTATTAGATGAACATAAAATAAGAGACAAAGTATATATTGCAACTAAACTTCCACATTATATGATTAAAACTAAAAAAGATATTGATGACAAATTTAATGAAGAATTAAAAAGATTAAGAACTGACCATGTAGATTATTACTTAATGCATATGTTAACTGATATTAAATCATGGGAAAGATTAAAAGAATTAGGTATCGAAGAATGGTTAGAGGATAAAAAGAAATCTGGGGCCATAAAACAAGTAGGTTTTTCATACCATGGTAACTCAGATATGTTTTGTAAACTTATAGATAGCTACGACTGGGATATATGCTTAATTCAGTATAACTATCTAGATGAAAACTCCCAAGCTGGTAAAACAGGACTTCTTTATGCAGCAAAGAAAGGAATACCAGTAAACATCATGGAACCACTAAGAGGCGGTAGATTAGTAAATCAATTACCAGATAAAGCTAAAAAGTTATTTGAAAACTATGATAAGAAAATGACACCAGCAGAATGGTCATTCAGATGGTTATGGAATCAAAAAGAAATCCTTTGTGTTCTATCAGGAATGAATTCTTTAGAAATGGTAAAAGCCAATACTTCATATGCAAATAATGCTAAAGTAGGGGACTTTACTAAAGAAGATCAAAAACTACTTAAAAAAGTTGTAGAAGCCATAAACGAAAAGATGAAAGTGCCTTGTACAGGATGTAGATATTGTATGCCATGTCCAAGAAAAGTAGATATACCAGGAACATTCTCAGCTTATAATAAATACTATACTGATGGAAAGTTTACCGGTTTAAAAGAATACTTTATGTGTACTGCTTTAAGAAAAGATGCTACTAGTGCTTCTAACTGTATAGAATGTGGTAAATGCGAACAACATTGCCCTCAAGGTATAAAGATTAGGCAAGAACTAAAAAACGCCCGTAAGAAGCTAGAAAGACCTATATATAAGATAGCTAAAAAAGTTTCAAAACTGTTTATGAAATATTAATAATATGTATAACATATATACACGTGTATAAATATAATGCTATAATGAAATAGAAATAACTATATAAGGAGGTATAGAATGGAAAAAGCTTATATTACCATTGAAAAAGAAGATGGAACTGAAGAACAAATGGAAATAATTACTGCTTTCACACTTACAGAATCTAATAAAAGATGTATTATTTACAAAAGTGAAGTAGATAATAAATGTTATGCAGCTTCTTGTAAAGATATCAAAGATTACGAAGATTTAGATACAAACTTCACAGATAAAGAAAAAGCTCAAATTCAAACTGTATTTGATACTATCTATAAGGGGGTATATGAATATGAATAGAGAAATAAATTTTGAACCAAAACATAAAAAGATTAAAAAAGCTTCCAATAAAGCATCAAAAATCTTTGATAAAGTAGCACCTGTATTTATAATTACAGCATTACTGGCTGATTTAGCAGTTGGATCATTTTTTGCAATTAAAGGTTTTGATGAATCATTACAAAATGGTGATTTTGATTTAAAAGACGATAAAGCAATAGTTACAGAAATAGATGGAGAAACAGTTGCTATTCCTCTATATTCATATAAAAAGAACCTTCAAGGAGATATGGTAATAGTTGATGCTGAAGGAAATAGATATACTATTCCCAAAGAAAATGAATCAACTCTAGTATTAGGTGAAGACGCACTAAATAGAGCCAATGAAATAGTAAGTGAAAGGCAACTAGAATCAAATGATATTGGCGGTATGAGTTTATAAATAATAGAGACTAAAAATTTAGTCTTTTTTTATGGTATAATTTAAAAAGAAAGGAAGATCTAACATGATTCTAATGGTAAGTGGCAGAACTGATATCGTAGCATTTTATACCGATTGGTTTATGAATCGTCTAGATGCTGGATTTATCGATGTTAGAAATCCCTTTAATCAAAAAATGGTTAGTAGAATAAATATGGATGATGTAGATTTAATCTTTTTCTGTACCAAAAACCCAATTCCAATTTTAGAAAAAATCGACAAAATTGAAAAACCTGTTTATTTTCATATAACATTAACTGGTTATAATAAAGATATTGAACCAAATGTACCAGATAAAAAAGAAATAATAAAAGCAATTAAAGAACTATCTAAAAAAATTGGTAAAGATAACATAGCTATAAGGTATGATCCTATACTATTAAATGAAAAATATACTGTAGATTACCATATAAAAGCATTTGAAAAGATATGTACTTTATTAGAAGGAGATATTAGTAAAATACTTACATCATTTATAGATGATTATAAAAATGTAAGAAATAATATGTCTAGTTTAAGATATCGAGACTTTACTGAAGAAGACTACGAAAAGATAGGTCTTAACTTTTCAAGAATAGCAGAAGAACATGGTTTATATGTTCATACCTGTTTTGAAGAAAGGGACTTAACAGAATATGGATTTGTTAAAGACGATTGCCTATCTAAAGAACTAGCATATAAACTTACTGGAAAAAAATTTCCTAAATGGAAAGCCAGAAAAGGTGGAAAATGTAATTGTGTAGAAATGGTTGATATAGGCGTTTATAATACATGTAGTCACTTTTGTAAATATTGTTATGCTAACTATGATGAAAAGAAAGTCAAAGAAAACATACTAAAACAAAATCCTAAATCATCTTTATTAATCGGCGAATTAAAAAGTGACGATATAATAAAAGAAAGAAAAAGCAAATAAAAAAGACTAAATTAATTAGTCTTTTTATTTTTTAAGTTTTTATATAAAATCTCAATTAAACAATAAATTATAAAACCAATAATACATGTTAGAAATAGAAACTTAAATAATAATACAGGATAAGATACTTCACCTACAGCGTATTTATTTAAGAAAAAGACTCTAACAGATGTATTACATAGATATAAATAGAATCCATATTTTCCAAGTTTTCTCCAAAAATCATTTTTAAATATCTTACTAGTATAAGTAATACCACTGAATGTTAAGGCAACATTTAATGTTAAAAGATATGCAAAACTAGAATTAAACATAAACTGAAAATGAAGATTCAATAACAAAATAACGTAAATTGCAATTTCTAGAATTGATAGAATACAAATTAAACTCTTTTTAATTTTATCCTTATATTTATTAATAATTTTTGTAATGACAAAAGCTATATTTCCGAGTGGAATAAATATTAATCCTTTATAAAAACCATTTATTAGCGGAGTTGACAAAGCTAAAGGAGAATTAATATTAATATTTTTATAATAAACAAAGAATAAGGTAATAAAAATAATAATTGGAGCTATAAAATAACAATACTTCTCTCTATATTTATTAGCTAATGGATATAAAATTAATAAAACAAAAATCATTACAGATATATACCACCAAGAACAGTTAATAAAGTAAGTAAAGCCAAATAATCCTAATTGTAATAATTCTGTTAACATTTGTGAAAAAACCCAAATAAAGTCTAAAAAGACATACTTTTTATAAACTAAAACCGCCCCTATAACACATGCAACAATCATTCCCGGAACAATTTTTTTTATCTTTCTATAAATAAAAGAAAAAAAGTTTTTAAACAGTTTAGCTTCACTAGTTTTACTAATAGTATTCATCATCAAAAAGCCAGTTACAATAAAATAGAAGTCAACTCCAAGATTTCCACTTAATAGAAATGCGTTACTTTCATCCAAAGCAAACTGTCTTCCATGATATATAACAATACATATACTAAAAATAAATCTTAAAAAATCTATAAAATAGTTCTCTTTTTTTTCTTCCATAATACATATCCTATCTATAAATTTTACACAACAATTATATAATATATTTAATTATTATGTCCATAACACTAGAGAAATTAATGTATATTTTCTATAATATAGATTAATAGGAGGAAATAAAAATGAATTACATAAAACACTTACCAAAAGATATTATATTTTCCCAAGAAGGTCTTGATGGTTATAGTTATGAATTGAATTCTAAAAATATAGATATCTATTTAGAAGATTCACATAAAGGACACGATAGATATACAATGAATACAAAAAGTATATCAATTTATTATGTGATTGAAGGTAAAGGAACATTTAAAATAAATGAAGAACTACATGATGTAAGCAAAGGTGATATCATTGAAATACCTAAAAATACCAAATTCGTTTTCAAAGGCAAAATGAAACTTCTACTTATAATGAATCCGCCTTTCAAAGAAGAAAATGACATCACTCTTGAATTAAATGATATATATTAAAACCAATATCTATATGGTATAATAAATGAGGTGATAATATGAAAAAACTATTTGGTGAAATAAACCTTACATGGCCTAAAGTAATCATTATGGCGATATTAATTGGAATCTATGTAGCAGTTGTAGCTATGATCCCAGCATTACTACGAACTTCATTTCATGATATAGCTGTTTCATTTGAAGTATGGATATTCTTTGGAATTTTTATAATAATGAATAGTAAATCGCCAAAAGATTCTGCATTAAAATGTTTTGTCTTCTTTTTAATAAGTCAACCAATTATTTACTTATTACAAGATATAATTAAAGACAGTAATTTATTCCATACATATTATAGATTCTGGATAGGATGGACAATAGCTTGTTTACCAATGGGTTTTATAGGACATTATATGAAAAAAGATAAATGGTGGGGATTGTTAATCCTTCTACCAATGCTAGGTTTACTAGGAACTTCACTAGCAAAATACACATCAGAATTAATGTTTTCCTTCCCAGATCATATGCTAACTGTAATATTTTGTGTAGTAACACTTTTAATATATCCACTAGCAATCTTTAATAATAAAAAAATAAAAATAACGGGTATAATAATTAGTATTTTAATAATCATAGGTATGTTTGTATTGTGCTTCCTAAAACCTCCAATATATAGTACTGATGTATTATTATCTGGAGATGAATATCAGTTTGATAATACCTATAATGTATATCTAACGAATCCAAAACATGGATCAGTTGAGATACAATACGAAGAAGGACTTGAAAGTTGGAAAATACATGCCGAATTTAAAAAAGCCGGTAAAACCCAACTAGTATTAGAATCTCCAACTGGCGAAAAAAGAACTTTTGATTTAATAATTAAAAGCGATACTTATGATAGAGAAGAAGTAAAATAAAAAGGACTATATTTATAGTTCTTTTTATATAGCAAAATTTGAATAAAAAAAGGTTAAAATGTATAATATCAAGAGATAAAAAGGGGGTTTTATTATGGAAAAAATTATATCTTATAATGAATTACCATACGGAATTGGACAATCAGTTTATTTAAGAAATGAAACTGATCCTAAACTATTTGTTAGTTTATTAGCTAAAGGATACCGTATTGTAAGAGATTTTTTGGACACTGATGAAAATACAATATATATAACTGGTAAAAGGCAAATATATGGTTGTTCAAGTGAAGAAGAATATAGAAAAAGATTAGATAACGGTATAGAAGAAGTTCTATCAGAAAATAACATAACAAAACCTAAAACAATTAGGTTTTCGATTCTAGATTTAATTGAACATAAGTACAAAATGCCATTTGTACTTAAAAATGAAAGATTTAATGGGGGAAGAGAAAAATTTCTAATCCAAACAGAAGAAGACTATGAAAATCTAATTAATGCTTGTTCTTTTTTACTAGATAGAAGACTTAGAGTTTTAAATCCATATGGACCCGAAGATGATAGAAGTAACATTAATTATGAAAGATATTTAAATTCAAATTTTACAATTCAAGAATATATTGATACTCCATCTAAGTATAATACTACAGTAAGATTATTAACAACACCATCTGATAATTTATTATATGGAGCATTAAAATATAAAGAACCATCTCCATTAAAAGATGATACAACATTATTAGGATATCTATTAAGTGATATATATCCATTATCTACACCTTCAATCGTTTCAAATACATTAAGAGGTGGAAATAACATTGTATTAGGAGAACATAATTATCCAAACATTGAAAAAGCTTTATTACAAAGTCATGATATTAATTCAGAAGCTTTCCAAAGATTAATAGAAGCAACAAAAGAAGTTCATAAAAGATACCAAGAAGCTTTAGGAATAATCTGTGGTTTTGATTATATCTATGATAAAGAAAGACAAAAATGGTATTTATTAGAATATCATGATAAACCAATGGTAGGAGATTACTCAAGAAGACAAGGGTTAAGATACGTAACTCCTGAAGAAAGACTTGCAGCTGATGGAAGGGTTAGAGCAACATCATTGTCACTAGCACTTAAAAAGACTAAATAATTTAGTCTTTTTTATGTTATAATAATTATAGAAAAAAATACATAGGAGGTATTTTATGACACCACATAATGAAGCAAATAAAGAAGATATTGCAAAAACAGTTTTAATGCCAGGAGATCCATTAAGAGCAAAATTTATAGCAGAAAACTTTCTCGAAGATTATAAATTAGTAAATAAAGTAAGAAATGTATATGCTTATACTGGAACATACAAAGGAAAAAGAGTAACTGTAATGGCATCAGGAATGGGAATGCCAAGTATTGGAATATATTCATATGAATTATATAAATTCTATGACGTTGATACTATTATTAGAGTAGGTTCTGCAGGAGCTTATACAGATGAACTAAATTTATACGATATCGTTTTAGCAGATGGTGCATATAGCGAATCATCTTTTGCTAAGACACAAAATGGTGAAACAAGAAATATTCTACATGGAAATGAAGAATTAAATAATCATATCAAAGAAGTAGGGAAAAGAATGGGTATTAATGTTCACTATAACACAATTCATAGTAGTGACATCTTCTATAAAGAGCAAGATAATTTTAGAGAAATTCGTGAAAAATATGGCTGTGCTTGCATTGAAATGGAATCATTTGCTTTATTCCATAATGCAAATGTTTTAGGGAAAAAAGCTGCTTGCATCCTAACTATATCTGACAATCTAGTAACTCATGAAGAAACAACACCAGAAGAAAGACAAAATAGTTTTAAACAAATGATTGAACTAGCCTTAGAATCAGTTGAATAAAAGACCTTTTAAGGTCTTTTTATTATTTAATATAATAATTATGTTATAATTAATATAAGAAGTGATGTTATGAAAGTTTTTATTACAGGTGTAGCCGGTTTTTTAGGGAGCCACCTAGCAGATAGATTAATAAAAAAAGGATACGAAGTAGTAGGAGTAGATAACTTAGACGGCGGTTTTATTGAAAATGTTAATCCTAAAGTTGAATTCTATCAAGAAGATTGTAATAATTTAGAAAAAATGAAGGAATACTCAAAAGGTTGTGATATAGTTTTTCACGCTGCCTGTACAGCTCCTGATGGCTTTTCTTTCTTTGCTCCATACTATATTTCTAAAAACACATTTCAAATAACAATGAGTGTTTTAAGTGCAACTATTGCAAATAATGTAAAAAAGTTTATTTATTGCTCAAGTATGGCTAGATATGGATCTCAACCAAAAAAACCATACACAGAAGACATGGAATGCTTTCCAATAACGCCATATGGTGTTAGTAAATATGCATCAGAATTAGTAATAAAGCAATTATGTGATTTAAATAATATTTATTATACAATATTAGTTCCACATAATATCTTTGGACCAAGACAAAATTATACCGACCCATATCGCAACGTTGCTGCTATAATGATAAATAAAATGTTAAAAGGCGAGCAACCAATAATATATGGTGATGGCAAACAAAAAAGATGTTTTTCTTATATAGATGATTGTATAAATTGCATTGAAAAAGTAATAGAACAAGATAATCTAAATGGTGAGATAATTAATATCGGACCAGATGAAGAATTTATAACAATCAACGATCTCGCAAAGGAAATAGCAGATATCTTAAAATTCGATTTAAAACCTATATATGTTAATGATCGTCCAAAAGAAGTTAAAGAAGCAAAGTGTTCTTCAAAAAAAGCAAGAAAATTATTAGGTTATAAAACAAAAACTACTTTAAGAAAAGGTCTTGAAGAAATGATAAAATCAATTAAGAAAACAGGACCAAAAGATTTTAACTATAATTACGTGATCGAAATCAATAATAAATACACTCCAGATACATGGAAAGACAAAAAAATATAACAAGTTATTTAACTTGTTTTTTTATTCAATATAATATTGCCTTTAATCTTGAAATAATATATAATAAAACCATGATGCTAAAGTAGGAGAGAATTAATTATGAATAATAAAAAAAGATTATTTTTAAGTGCAATACTTTTGTTGTGTTTAAATCTTATATTTATAAGTGTTGTAAAAGCTGCGGATAGCTATTCAATTGAATACTTAATTAAGCACTACAATGCAGTCGTATTAGGAGTAAAAGATAACAATATAATAAGCGATCTAAAAAATACTTTACCTCCAAATCCGAAAGGAAATATCACCAATCTAACCGTTGAAGGTGATGCACTAGTTAAAGGAAACTATGACGGTAAAGTTAATGAAAATATTGATTTTGAAAAATTGTATTCAAAAGTAGTGAATGAATCTGAATTATTAGTAGAAAATGCAAAATATCATCTAAATACAAACATTATTGAAATAAACAATGCCGGTATATATACAATAAATAATACTGAACTTAGCGACTTTGGATATTGGAAATCGATATTAACAGCAGGCGATTCTTATTATGATTTACAAAAAAGCATATTAATAAATAACTATAGTCCAAACAATTATTATGTCTTTAATATAATGGACGATGAATCTGTAGTTAACTATAAAATTAACATTAATGATCCAAACAACGGAACAATAATAGGAATAAAAGATTTAATTGAAAGTGGCAATTATAATGGAAATATTATTTTAAATTTTCCAAATGCTAGATATGTTAGATCAAATTATCATTATGCACATATAATTGCTCCAAAAGCAGATGTATTACTAGAAACAAATAGGTCTACAACTCCAAAGACAGAATATTATGGAACAATAGTAGCTAATAGTATTTCTGAGACTAGAGGAGAGACATTACATTCTGCACCAAGTAAATTAACAAAACCACTTTTAGATATCAAATCAGAAGAATATTCAATAGAAAATAAAGACTACAGCGATGATATTTATGCTGGTGATTATTCAATCCTATCAATATTAAAGAATTATAGTATCGTTTCACTAGGTCAAAAAGATTATCAATCAAATACAAAACTAAAAGAATTAGGTTATAAAAAAGGTAGTGTTGGTGTATTCCATATAACTGGTCAATTTTTAATCAATGGTGATTTAGGAGTAGAAAACTATGAATATCCAGGATATATTCACGAGTGGATGCAAGATATAGACATTAATGGATATATGCGTCTAGACTTAGATAGTAATGAAATAGGAGAATCACACCTAAGTGGATCTCTAAAAAGTCCATATTATATTAAATTCTGGAATAACGAAACTAGTATTTATGGAACAAAAAATGATTTCTATCACAAAGGAAATAATTTTGAGCGTTCATTCCAACCATGGTCAGCAGAAAATAAAAATAATGGTTATATAACAATTAAAGATAACTATATTAATTATAAAAGACTATATGATAATATCGTAGCTGAGCAAGCAAAAATTAGTGAAGGTGAAACTGTCACTGCACAAAATGGCGTAATACATATTCCAACAGGTGGAACTTACACAATAGATGATATATCAGGAGTAAGTGAAATAATCTTTGATGATTTCTATAAAAACAAAGATTCTATGACTATAATAACCATTAAAAACTCTGGAAAAATTAACTTCCCAAAAGTTAGTAAAGACAAAGGTGGTTACAAAGGAATTTTAACTAATGATTATTATGGCAAAGATAAACCAACTCAAGTATATGAATTAGATGAAGGTTTAATAGAAGATGATTATCATGGAAACATCATATTTAACCTTCCAGATGCAAACTATATTAAACTTGCACCAAACGCTCCATTTGCTGGACATATAATAGCACCTAATGCTGATGTTGAAACCGAAGAAACACAAATAGCTGGTGCTATGATAGTTAATAGTTTCTATGCTGAAGGCGGAACAGAACTTCACTTCTATCCATTATCATTAACTGGTGAATGTGATTGTCACGGTTATGATGATTTAACAGTTCAACAACAAAGAATATTTAATAAGATTATTCTATCTAACCAATTAGGTGGAGAAGGTTCAATAATTGAAGAATTAGTTTTAGGAGATTCAGTGCAATTCGAACAAGACAAAGCTGAATTTGATGCCATATATGAAGCTTGTTATACGGCTGTTAAAACAGCAGATAAAGCAAGAAATGACACAATCAATCCTAAAACAATAGGTAGTATTAGTATCTTAATAGTGCTAGCATTTATGGTAAGCGGTGGGACAATCTTATATATAAATAAAAAGCAAAAAGGTAATGCATAAGCATTATCTTTTTTTTATGGAAAAGTTGTTTGACACCAAATGTCCATAGATATTATAATTTATATATGGGGAATGATGGACATGAAAAAAGATGCAAAAGAAAACACTAGTAAAAGAATAATATATACAATTGCCTTCATATCTACAATTGTATATATTTTTTATCGTATCTTTTTTACAATCCCATTCTATGAATCTTTCATTAATGTATTTATTGCAATTTCAATAGTATTATTAGAATTTTTCGAAGCTTTTGTTTATAGTATCTATTATTTTAATGTATTACTATTTAAAAAAGAATCACCATCAACTCCTATATTAAAAAAAGAAGAATATCCTGAAATAGATATTTTAATTGCAACAATAAATGAAGATGTCGAATTATTAGAAGACACAATAAATCATATTAAAAAAATGAAATACCCAGATAAAAAGAAACTTCATATATATATGTGCGATGATGGGCGAAGAAAAGAAATGAAAGAACTATGTAAGAAAATGAAAATAAACTACATAGATCGTATAGATAATAAAGACGCTAAGGCAGGAAACTATAACAACGCTCTTAAAAAGACCAAGTCACCATATATAGTAACATTCGATGCCGATATGCAACCAAAAGAAGAATTCTTGATGAAAACCGTACCACATATTGTTGCAAATAAAGATGTAGGTTTTGTCCAAATTCCTCAAAACTTTAGAAATCCTGATATCTATCAAACTAGATTTAAACTAATTGCCAAACTACCACATGAACAAAACTATTTCTTTAACAAAATTCAAATGGCAAAAAATTATACTAATTCTGTAATATATTGTGGAACGAATACAGTATTTTTAAGAAAAGCTCTAGAAGAAGCTGGCGGCTTTGCTACAGAAAGTGTAACAGAAGATATTGCAACCGGTATAATTATAGAATCTCTTGGTTATAGAGGAATTGGTATTGATGAAAAATTAGCATTTGGATTAAATGTTAATAATCTCGATTCTTATATTAAACAGAAATGTCGTTGGTGTAGAGGTTGTATACAAACATTTAAAAACTATAAGGTAATAAGAAACAAAGGTCTAAATATAAGACAAAAAGCAGATTATTTTTCAACCCTATACTACTGGACATACGGATTAAGACAAATATTATACATGATAATACCTCTATTATTTCCGTTATTTAATATAAGAATAATAAAAGGAAGTATCCTAGTATTTACTATATTATTCTTTATTCAGTATGTATTAAAAAGATATGTAGTAGATGCTATTGAGGGACACGCTACATCATCTACATGGAATAGAATATATGAAACAATACTATTCCCAACTATATCTTTAGATATCATAAGAGAAGTATTTAATATTGGTAGCAAAAAGTTCTATGTAAGTCCAAAGAAAAAAGAAAAAAATACCATGACCAAAAATAATATTTACATGATGATATGTCATATAACAATCTGGTTAATAACTATCATTGCTCTAGGTTTATCAATTAGTAGAGCAATTGATTTCAGATTTGATATTTATTTAATTCCAATCTTTTGGTTAGCATCAAATCTATTCTATTTAACAATAGCTGTAATATTTGATTTAAGTACTAAAGAACAAGACGATATCGATATTAGAGATAATAGGGTAGAAAAGTATAATCCTCTAGTGTTTATAGATCTTGTTAAAAATTTTGTTAAAGAAGAACTAGGATTTAAGAAAATAATTACAAGTATTGCAGTTATCTTAATAGTTATTGCATCAATTTTTGGTATTAATAACCATCAGCAACATGTTATTGAAAAAAAACTTTCAAAAAACTATGTATCTGAAAATGGTTACTTACATATAGAAAACGAAAAAATCCTAAATGAAAACAATGAAATAGTACATTTAAGAGGAGTTAATAGTCACGATCCATATTGGTTTAAAGATAACTACACTTATGAAAACTTAAAGACATTAAAAGAAACTTGGGGTATTAATATCTTTAGAATCGCTATGTATACAAACCCTAAAATGAATGGTTATATTAACGATCCTGAAAACAGAAAAAAACTTGTTGAAGACATAGTAGAAAAATGTATAGATTTAGATATTTACGTCATAATTGATTGGCATATACTATATGATAACAATCCAAAAACATATGAAAAAGAAGCCGCAGAATTCTTCGATTATATGTCTAAAAAATATAAGGATGTTCCAAACGTATTATACGAAATATGTAATGAACCTAACGGGGAAGAAGTAACGTGGGATAAAGTAATAAAACCATACGCAGAACATATAATAAAAGTAATAAGAAAGAATTCAAATAATTCAGTAGTTATTGTTGGAACCGCTAATTGGAGCAAAGATACTCCATCAGTAATAAAAAATCCACTAAAAGAAAAGAATATTATTTATGCTGTTCATACGTATATGGGTAGAGACATAAAAACCGTAGAAGGAAATCTAAAATTAGCAATCGAAGAAAAATTGCCTGTTATCATTACAGAATGCGCAGCAACAGATGGCTCTGGTGATGGATATGTCTACATTGATTTCTTTAAAAAATGGGTTGAATATCTAGAAGAAAACAATATAAGTTGGATGGTATGGCAGTTTTCTGATCGAGCTGAAAGTTCTTCGTTATTAGTACCTAAAAAAGAAAGACAATTAGAATGGCTAAAAGAAGGCAAATATTCAAAAGAACAAATAAAAAAGAAAGAATATAATATAAATGACTATCTTTCTGAAACTGGAAAAGTAACTAAAGAACTAATAATGAAATATAGTTTAGGGAAATAAAAAAATAGGAGATACTTATGAAAGATTTTAAAAAAGCTCTAGAGAATAACGATATAGAAGCATTAAAAAAGATTAATAAAGTGGATATTCATAACCATGCTATAATGTCAGGAACCAGAAAATATTTACTAGACCATAACATTCAATTAAGTAAAGAAAAGATAACAGATTTCCAATCATTTATAAATTTCTGTAGAACATATATAAGACCAATTCAATTAGAAGAAAAGGGCTTAAGATTATTATTAGAAGGAAACTTTAACAATTGTATAGAAACTGGTGTAATTCACGTTACGCCATCAATTGATTATAAAAGCTGCATTAATACCTTTAATTCAGACACTAATAAATTTGTTTCCTTTTTAAAATCATTTTCCTATAATAAATTAACAATTCATTGGGATATAGCAATAAGTAGAGATAGTTACACTGAAGAGCATAAAAATCTTATTATAGGCTTAATTAACACAGAATTCTTTAGTGGTATAGACCTAGTATCTACAGAAAATAAAAAACCAAATAAGACATTTAAAGAAATATATGAATTAGCAGCGTCAAAAGGAATGATAACCAAGGTACATGCAGGAGAACAACTTGGAGCGGATTATATATACGAATGTATAATGGATTTAAACCCAAAACAAATCCAACATGGAATTCATATCGTAGAAGATGAAAATGTTATGAAATTAGCCAAAGAAAAAGGAATAATCTTCAATATATGCCCAACTAGCAATGTTATTTTAGGTAACGCTAAAAGCATTAAAGATCATCCAATAAAGAAAATGGTCGAATATGGCCTAAAAGTTACCATTGGCACAGACGATATATTATTATTTGAAAGCGATATAAATGAAGAATATCTAAAACTATATAACGCGGGGACACTTACATTAGATGAACTAGATAGTATCAGATTATTTGGTCTATCCTTATTTAAAAATAAAAACTAGGAATACCTAGTTTTTTATTTTTCTATAAAATATATTTACAAATAATTTTAAAATGGTATAATTGTATGGCTCGGAGTTGATAGGTATGAAAAAAATTATAGAAGTATTTAAATGGGACTTAAAAGATTTAAGTAAAGCATTACTAGGTTCATTAATATTTTGTGTAGCCATTAATTTTTTTGTAGTTCCAAATAATCTATACACTGGTGGAGTTTTAGGTTTATCACAATTAATAAGAAGTATATCAAACGATATATTTAGTATTAATACAAATTTTGATTATAGTGGTATCATTTATTATGTAATAAATGTTCCATTATTTATACTATCATATAAAAATCTAGGAAAACAATTCTTCTTTAGAACGCTATTTGCCGTTTCCATCCAAGCATTACTATTATCATTATTACCTACAAAATTACTAATAGATGATACATTAACAAACGTTATCGTAGGTGGTATTCTTGGAGGAGTAGGAGTTGGAATGATTCTTTCAAGTGGAGCATCAACTGGCGGAACAGACATAATAGGATTAACACTTGCTAAGAAAAACAATCATTTCTCTGTAGGTAAATTAGGATTAATAATAAATCTATTCATCTATGTAATAGCAGGTGTAAGATATGGTCTACCAATTATGATTTATTCGATTGTTTACTCAGCAGTAGATAGCTTAATGGTAGATAAAATGCACGAACAAAATATCTGTTCTACAGCATTTATTTTCTGTAAAGAAAATCCAAAACAAATAAATGATTATATAAAAAATGTCTTAAATAGAGATTTCACATACTGGCATGCTAAAGGTGGGTATGATGATTCTAGAACATATATAATCTATACGGCTCTAACAAAATATGAGTTAATAAAATTAGAAAGACAAATGAAAAACTTCAACATCCAAACCTTTATGATTCAAAGTGAAGGAATTGGAATTAAAGGAGAATTTGAAAAACAATTTTAATAATTGTTTTTTTATTTGATAAAAATATTAAAAAAATGTTATATTATTAATAGAGTAAAAATAGAGGTGTAAGTATGGCACAAGCATTAGATTATGGAAAAATTAAAGATTCATGCTCAAGTTTAACAACACTTGCTACTAGTTTAGGTACAACTGTTGAAACAATAACAAGTGCAATTAATAAAATTGCTGATCCAGCATGGGTAGGAAAAGCAAGTGAAGCATATCGTGATAAGTTAAATGCTTTGGCAACACACTTACCTGAAGCTAATCGTCAACTAGCAGAAGCAATAATCTTCCTAGCAAGTTGTGCAGATGCTTACGATCAATTAGATAAAGAAGCAGTTAAGAAATTAAAAGACTTAATCGGCGGTCAAGAATATATTGATAAATATGATGTAGATAAAGCTCCAGACATAGATTTAGGTTCTAGATACGGAGAAGAAGAGAAAAAAGAAGAACAAAAACCAGAAGGAACTCCACAAGGCACATCTTGTGGTTCAAAAGGCTGCGGGTTAAGAGGCTGTGGCTCATCTGGTGGTTGTGGAAGTAGTGGAGGAAGAAAAGTAGCATCATATAGCGTTGGACCAACATCAACAATTGCAACTACACCAGAAACAACTCCGCCTACGACACCAGAACCAGTAGACATTACATCAACAATAAAGGAATTAGATTATGCCGCTATAGATCTAGAAAAGGCTGAAGAAAATACTCAATTCTTATTTAAACATGAAAAATTTAAATACGAAAATGGTTATGCAACAATTGATGGTTATTATTTAATTGCCTGTGGTGATGCAGTAGGAAAAGTTGGAGACATCATTACAGTAACTAAAAAAGATGGAACAACTGTTAAATGCTTAGTCGCTGCCAATTTAAAAGATGAAAAAGATAAAAACAAGATAATCTTCATCGTAGATAAAGATGAATTAAATAAATTAAAAGAAAAAAATGAATTCAAAGATCTTTTAACAGATGCGAAAAAGATTGAAAAAGATGGCGATTGTAAAGAAAAACTGGGAATTGAATTACCAGATAAAGCATCAACCGTCGGTGATGTTGATATGAGTAATTATCCAAAAGATATCTACAACAAAGAAGCTCAATTACAAAGAGGAACCCTTGTAGCAAAATATTTAATGAAAAATGGTGGTTTCACTAAAGAACAAGCTGCAGCATTAGCAGGTGTATACATTGATGAAAATGGATGTTATCCAGGTGATATACCAGGTAGTGTTAAATCAACAGAACAGCAATACTTAGGAAGCGGTTATGGTGCTGGAATTGGTTCTTGGACAACAAATGAGGTTAAACAAATGGTATTATCTGATGCAGGATTCAATCCATCAACACCAATTGAAAGTTTAACACTACAACAACAATGTGACATGATAATCGCAACTAGTCAAAAAGGTATGAAAACTTATTATGATGCATTAAAAAGGTGTTCATCAATCGAAGATGCATCAGCAACAGCAGTTGTAATGACTGGTGGAGTTGGCTTCTCAAATAATTGGAATACACATCCAACCCAAGAAGAAGCCCAAAAATTAGCAGACTATTATGGTCAAGCAAATGATAAGACTTATGGTTACTCAGAACACCATCATAATGGCAATGTACGTCGATTAGAAACAGCTAAAGAGGTACTTAAAAGATTATAAATAAGACTATGATATTCATAGTCTTTTTATGTTATAATAATAAAAGGATAGGATTTGATATCATGAAAAGAATAGTAACAATACAAGACATATCTTGTATAGGTAAATGTTCTTTAACCGTTGCTTTGCCAATAATATCTGCAACAGGAATTGAAACAGCAATTATACCAACAACGATTCTTTCTACTCACACAGCTTTTAAAGGATATACGTTTAGAGACTTATCTTGTGATATACCTTTAATTAGTAAGCATTGGCAAAAAGAAAATTTTGCTTTCGATGCCATATATACTGGATATTTAGGTAATATAGACCAAATAAATAAAGTGGAAGAATTTATAAATGTATTTAATAGTAATAAAAACATAATAATAGTAGATCCAGCAATGGCTGATAACGGAACTTTATATCCAGGCTTTGATAATAAATTTGTAAAAAAAATGAAAGAATTATGTGATAAAGCAGATATAATTGTTCCAAATCTTACTGAAGCATGTCTAATGCTAGAAAAACAATATAAAAAAGATTTTACTGAAGAAGAAATAAAAGATCTATTAATAGATTTATCTAATAAAACTAGTAGAGTAGTAATAACCGACATAACAATAAATAATAAAATAGGCATTATGAGTTATGATGCCACTAAAAAGAAATTCTTTTCTTATTTTAGAAGTAAAATCAATGGTAAATACCATGGAACAGGAGACGTATTTGCAAGCGCATTAGTAGGAGCACTAACAAATGACATTTCCCTAGAAAAATCATTAAAAATAGCAACCGATTTTACTTGGGAGACAATAAAGGAAACATTTGAAAAGGAAACTAATCCATATGGAGTAAACTTTGAAACAAAATTACCATATTTAATTAATAAAATTAACAAAGCAAAATAAGAATAGAGAGGTGATGATATGAATAACATAGTAATAGCAAATTATCTTTTATCATTATGTGATAAATCTTATATAATAAAAACATTATTAACTATTAAAACATTATTAAAAATATTATGTTATTTAGCACCAATAATTATTATTATCATCTCAATAATACATATCTTTAAAGTAGTTACTAATGGTAAAGAAGATGACTTAAAAGACGCATTAAAAGTCACTGTTAAAAGAATAACAGCAGGTCTTTTAATTGCGTTTATTCCAGGAATACTATCTTATACTTTTTCACACTTACTAAATAATAAATTAGATTTCCTAACTTGTATGGAAGAAGCAACACTAGAAAAATATGAAAAAGCCAAAAATCAAGAAGAAATCGAAGAAGAAATGATTAGAAAAGCCCAACAAATAGAAGATGAAGAACTACTTAAAGAAAGTTACGAAAAAGATCAAGCTGAAAAAGAAAAACAAAAAAAGATCTTTGAAGAATATAAAAGAACTCATTCCCAAGGTACTATTAGTAAACTAGATTATTCAAATGCTATTGAAATACCGGATTCAGTATTAAAAAGTGCAGCTCCGCATAGTGACCTTAGTGTTTTAGTAGTAGATGATACAGGAAAAGTAATTGCTTCTAGAAAACCAATGGCTCTAAGAGAAGGTGGTTCAACAACTAAGATATTTACGGGTTATGCTGCAGTAAGTTTATTAGATCCAGTAAATGATGTTGTAATAAACACAGCATATGCCCAAAAAATGCCGTATGTAGGATCCCCAGATGTAAGAGTAGGAGATAAGTTTTCAGTACCAAAAGCTGCAACTAAAGATTTTCCAGGTTCTTCAAACATCACAACCGGAAATATTGCTATAGCTATAGGAAAAAAACTTAGAAATTCTAAAACTGATAAACAAGCCTTCTTTGATGGAATGGATGAAATAAATAAATTCTTAAAAGACATAGGATGTTCAAACACAAAATTATCTAGTCCAAGTGGAGTTAATTATAACTATGCTACAAATAAATTTGTTGGTGGCAAAAATGGTTATTCTATAAATGAATTTGGTATGTCAGCTAATGATTTAGGATTAGTTACAGTAGCAGCAATGAAAAACGAATATTTTGCTAATGGAATTAATTATGGACGTAATGGAATATGTTCCCCACCAGATAAAGATTCATTCTTCATTAAAAGTGGAACTCAAGCTTACTGTCATGGAGTTTGGGGATATAATAAGAATGGAAAAAGATACTATGTAGTCATCTTAGGAGTTAATTGTAATAAATCCAGCGATAACAAATGTAAAGTATTTAATTCCGTGTACAAATGGGCAAAGACAATAAATTAAACAATTGAATACTAAATTGTTTTATATTATAATATTATAGAGAATAAAGGGTGATATATATGCTAAAAGCAATATGTATGGGTAGAATAAGTTATGAAATAAGCCTACCAGTAGAAAAAATGCCAGATGAAGGATCAGTTAACGAATTCTTCGAAAAAGGAGGAAACGTTGGTGGAACTGCTGCTTCAATTGCTTGTTGTTTAGCAAGATGGGGTGTTGCATCTGCTATAGCAGGAGTTTTAGGAAATGATGTATATGGTACAAGAGTAAGAAAAACTTTTGATTCAATGCATATAGATACAAGATATATAGAACCTTCATACGATAATGACACAAGCTTATCTGTTGTATTAATAAATAAAAGCACAGGAAAAAACACAACATATAACTTCTCAGATAAATATGTTAGTTTAAAAAAATGTGATTTTGACTTCACACCAGATGTTATTTGTGTAGATGGATATGATGCAGTACAAGCTAAAAACTTACTTGAAAGATACCCTCATGCCTTATCTGTCCTAGATGCTAGTCTAATTACTCAACCAGTCGTAGATTTAATAAGAAAAGCAAAATATGTTATCTGCACTAAAGAATTTGCTGAATATGCTGGAAAAGTTAAAGTAGACTTCCAAGAAATGAAAACATTAGTTAATTTATATCAATCATTAAAGAAAAAGTATTTAAATAATGAATTTGTCATTACTTTAGGAGAAAAAGGTGCACTATATTGTGTAAATAATCAAATAAAAATAAGTCCAAGCTTAAAAGTAACTGCCTTAGATACCCATTCTTGTGGTACAATATTTAGAGCAGCTTTTGCTCATACCTTAGTAAATGGTGGAGATTTAGAAAAAGCTGTAAAAATGGGTTGTATCGCAGCTGGATTAAGTGCTGAAAAAGTTGGAACAATAGATTCTATACCAACCCTAGAAGAGATGAAGAAATTATATGAGCAAAGTTATTAATGATCCATTTACAATTCGTTTTCCTAGATTAGATATTCATGGTGAAACTACAAAAACATGTATCGCTGTTATTGAATCATTCATCAAAGATAACATTAAATTGAAAGAAAAGAATATCATTATTATTCATGGAAAAGGAACCGGAGCATTAAGAAAAGCTACTCATACTTACCTTAAAAACCACAAAAAAGTCCTTAATTACTATATAAATGGACTAAATGATGGTGAAACAATAATAGAAATAGACGTAAATTAGGCCGAATAAGGCCTTTTTTCTATGAAAAAGTATATTTATACCTCTATAAAGAGTTTTTATGCTTAAAAAGCCTATTTTTATTGATATTTATGGGAAAAATTGGTATAATTGATACCGAACCATCTAAAATTGGATACTGGAAAGTAGAGCAAAATTTGACGGTTTGGCTTCATAAATGCTAAAATTAAAGCACGAATGAAATAAGGGGGAATTTGGATGAAAGGGTATGTATTAGACTACATCAACGAAAATGAATTCAAAAAGCTTGAAAGAGCCTTAAAAAAATACAACATGCTTGCATATAAGAAATTAAATTTTGAATATTATCCAGCCTTAAGAAATGGTAAATTCGTTGGTGAAATGATCAGTCAAAATAAAAAAGCAGGTACTGAAACATATGAGCTAAAATTGCCTAGTGATAGTATGTTTACTCAAGTACATGGAGATGTTAAATTAATTTATACTGTATATGTTAAAGAACAAACTATCATGTTAAATAATATAACTCCTTCTGACATATTATTAGAAGGTCATCAATCAGAATTAACTACATATAAAGGTATTATGATATCTAAGAAAAATGCTTCTAAAGATATGTTCAAAATTGATTTATTAAAGATGTTACAAGATAAATAAGAGTTTAACTCTTATTTTTTTATGGGAAAATTTGCTAAAAATAAACTCTTATATTAATATATGCCTCATAAAAGGAGGTTAATTATGACAAAAAAATATATATTAGGAGCAATAAATCTATCAATATTTATAGCTTTAGTATTATTACTATCTATTGGTTTAATATCAATTAAATTACTAACTAAACCAGAGACTATTGTTGTAATTTCATCTTTATTAATTTTATCTGTTATTTTAATTTCACTTTATTTTACTAAAAATCATAAAAAATATAATATAGGTGTTTTTCTAGCATTATTATTAAATATTATAATGTTTTATCAAGTATTCAATCTAAATATTACATATAGTTATTTAAGTAATATAGTGAATAAAAAATATGAATATGTAACTTATAATTTATATGTTCAAAAAGCCAATACCACATATAATACAATAGCTAAATTAGAGAATAAAAAAATTGGCATCTTAAAAGCCAATAAAGATAATATAAAAAGTATTATAAACAAAGAAGTAAAAATAGAATATGTCGAATACAATAATATCGAAGAAATCGCAAATGGAATAAAAAATGGCGAGATCCAAGCTTTTATTATTGATAGAGAATCAAAAGAAGAATTAAATAATAATGAAATATCTAGTAAAATAAGAAGTATATATGAAAATAGGGTAAAGAAAACTATTTAATAACTTCACCCATATTTGAAATACGCAATATATATTCATTATCTTTTCTTCCACCATATATTTTTGATTCATATTCATATAAAGAAAATAATTGATTATTAAACACTTCAATTTGTTCCATCATTGCTGGGAATTCAAAAGTAGTCGAAGGAATACCAGTTCTAGTATAATCCTTTATTTCTTCATCATAGGAAAATATTTGCAAAGCTGAAGATCTACCTCGGCCATAACTCCTACTAAGAATTAAGTAGGTTTTTTTATCTTTTTCATAAAAAGCAAGACCTTGAACCATATGAGGTACATTAAAACTATCAATGAGTTTTAATATAACTCTTCTATCCTCATCAACTGTAATACTATATTTTTTAACATTGCCTTTTCCATAAAAACTAAAACTACCAACATACAAATCCCCATTATATACTGTTAAGTAAGATACAGAGTTTATAAAAGGATTAATGTAATTAGGCAACCCAGCTCCTACATCTAAACCAGAATAACAAGGATTGACGCTATCCTTATTAATAACATCATTAAGTCTATAAGCATCAACTTCACCATTAGTAGAACAAACCCACAACAAATTATGAGCTTCATCAAAAGAAATTCCACCAACATGAGAATTATTAACTAAAGAACAAGTATTAACTAAAGCTCCATCGTGTGAAAAACACTTAATAATAGATTTATCAAGTCCAGAATAATCATAAAATGAAATGAATGTATAAGTATCACTAAAAGTAAGTCCTTGAGGAACAAAATAACTATAATCAACCAAATCTTCCATATTGGTTTCGTAATTATTAGAAATATTATTTTCTGTAAATAAATCATCACTTTTATAAGATTGGTTTACATTAAATCTGTTGTTGAAAACTAAATGATTACTACCAACAGAAGATAAAGCAAGTATGGCAGTTAAGGAAAGAATAGGCAATATTTTTTGTTTATTTTTCATCTTAACCACCTCCTGTTTAAAGTAGTATAACAAAAAATGAAAAAAAATCTATTATTATGTCTACAAAATTAAGAAAATATGGTATATTTAAAAAGAGATATTTGGGGTGACGTCATGGCAAAAAAGAAATCAAAGACACAAAAACTAAAGAAAAACCAAAAAACTAAACAAAAGAAAGTCCAAAAAAAAGTATTAGAGCAAACTGCAGAATTAAAAAAGATAAAAGATAGTGGGGCAGTAAGTGCACCAAGCACTAAAAAAGCTATTAAGACACCTAAGAAACCAAAGGCAAATGGACAAAAGAAATTAGTAGAAAAAGAAAAAGTAAATTATAACGTCGCTCTAACTACAAATAAAATGGGATCATCTAAGACAAATGGCAAAAAAAGTAATATAAATAATAAAAAGAAAACACAAAAAAACAATCAAAAACCTAAAGTTACAATTAAAGACAAAGTACTAAAACAAGCACCAATCGAAAAAGAAGAGAAGTTAGAACCAACAACAACTCCAAAAGAAGAAATAATTGTAACACCAAAGGAAGAAAAGTTACCAAAGAAAACAGAAATTAAGCCTAAAATTAAAGCATTTTTCCTAGCACTAATTACAGCAATAGCTGTAGCATTCAAAAAAATAGGAATAAATACAAAAGAAGGTTTAAAAAATCACAAGAAAAATAAAACGCAAAAACAAGCTAGAAAAGAATTAAAAAAACTTCTAAATCAAAAACAAGAAGAAACAATAATAATCGAAGAAGATACATCAACTGATGAAGAAGAAATTGATAAAGAAGAATTAAAAAGAATAAAACAACAAGAAAAGAAAGAAAAAATCAAAAAGAAGAATATCTTTATTAGATTAATATATGACATTTTATGTAACAGACACATATTCTTTAATGCAGTATTAATACTATTCTTCATAGTTCTATTTATTGGATTAAAAAGAATTGAAATAAGCAAAGGAACTATTTTCTATATCAGTATTATTTCTATATTTCTAATGGCTGTTGCTATTTCTTATAATAAATACTTAAGCGGTAAATTATTTACAATACTATTATGTGCTATTATGGGATTTGCAATATACAGAATCCAATATACATATGACTTTATTAGGAATTTAAACTCAACAGTATATGAATATAAAACATATTATGTTGTAACATTTAATAATACTCAAAATAAAAGTATTTATAATATAAATAATAAAAAAGTTGGTTTATATAACGATAATACGATTAATATTGAAAGGAAATTAAATACCAAGTTAGACGAAGTAAACTATATAGAGTATGATGATCTAAACGACTTATTTAATGACTTTTACAATCAAAAATTTAGAGCTGTACTCGTAAATGAAAATCAATATAAGTATATGAAGAATTTCATTAATTCAAACGCAAGAGATGTTAAGATATTATACGAGTTTAAAGCAAATGCCAAAAAGTAAGTTTCAACACTTACTTTTTTTGTTAAGTAACTTTACGCGGTGAAAAAAGGGAATGGCAAAAAAGAAAACAATTGTACGCTAAACTTATTGAAACAACATTTTTTAGATATTATAATTAAAGAGAATAAAGGTAGAGTTTTATTCTAGAAAGAAGGGAGTTATGACTAGTATAGAAGCATGGGATGTGTTCTTTAAAACAGGACATATTTTTGATTACTTAGTATATTTAAAAATAAAACAGCATGAAGTAATAAAAAAAGAAAAATAACAAAAAATTTGATATAATACTGTTGGATGTGATTATTAATGAAAGCAAAAAGAATCCTTGCATATTTTATAGATTTTATGATTATAAGTTTTATATCAACAATTATATTTCAAATAGCTTTTAAAACAAGCTCATATGAAGAATATACAGAAAAAACACAAGCTTATATAAAAGAAATAGCAAGTTCGGGATCCACTGAATACACAGAAGAGGATTTAATAAATATCATGTATGATATCAATAAAGCACAAATCCCTCTATCTATCATTGAATTTGGCATTACTATATTTTATTATGGTATAATTTCTTATATAACAAAAGGCCAAACACTTGGTAAAAAAATACTTAAACTACGTGTTGTTCCAATAGAAGGAAAACAACTTAATCCAGGATTATATTTCTTAAGAGAAATAATCTTAACAAACAGTGTCTTTAATTTGTTAGGAATCATTAATATCACCTTATGTAGTACCGGAAGATGGTACTTGTTAAATAATATTATAACTAATGCAAAAACATTCGTTGTAATCGTATTATTAGGTTTCTTAATATTCAGAGAAGATGAAAGATCTCTTCATGATATTATTTGTAAAACAAAAGTAATTGAAGAAAAATAGTCAATTGACTATTTTTTTACTTAAAAAAGAAAAACTATGATATAATAAAAAAGATAGAGGAGCGGTGAACAATGGAAACATTTGATGCTGACAAAATAAATAAAGTTCTTTTCGATACCTTAGCAAACGAAATCGAAGAGATGTGTAAAAAAGCAGATAGAATTGCTGAAAGTGGAGTAACTGAAGGAATTAAAGTCATCGATCCAGATTTAGGAATACGTATCCTTGAATCAGATGATAGTAAATTTGATGCTCTAGTAAGACTTCAAGAAATATTAAAATTCAAAGATGTTAAAGAAAATGAATTATATGAATTCCCAGGAATGAAAATAAAAGATACAAATATGACTCTATATATCCCTATGAGCAAAGTAGAAAAAGTAGCAGAAATGGGAGAATACTTTGAAAGAGAGTTATCAGACATGAGATTAAAATTCCCAACTCAGATATATCAATTTAAAAAAGAAAATAAAGGAAAAAATCTTCCTGGCAAAGATTTTCCACCACCACTTCCAAAAACAAAGGAAATGACAAATGATCAATACGAAAAATACTTAGAAGAGTATTATAAAGATCATGGTGTAACAAGAGAAAAAGATGCAACATCATTTAGAAGACCATATCCTCATGAAAAAATTGATTATCAAGAAGGAAACAAAGAAAAAGAAGGCTTTACAAACGAGTATTATTCAGAAGAACTTCAAAAACATGCTGCAGGTAAAGGAACAACAACACCAGCACCTGTAGGACGTAGAATAAAAGTAACTGCAAAATCTAAAAAAAGACCAAACATCTTCAACACAGAAGATAAAGTAGAAACAGAAAGAAACTGGTCTAAAGTAGCTTCTTTTGTTCTTAAAGTTGCAGCTGTTGGAGCTGGAGTAGCAATTGGAACATACGCAATAGTACAATATCCTGGACTTATAGCACTAGGTGCTGTAGGATTAGGAGTTGCAGTTGGAAAATATTTAAAGAAAAAATATGATCAAAAGAAAGCTATCGAAAGAGAAAAAGAAAGAGAAAGAAGAAAAAAAGAAAGAGGAATAGAAGAACCTGGAAAGGGTAAAGAAAAAGAAAAAGAGAAGGAAAAAGGAACAGGACCTGGAATGACTCCAAGTACTACACCAACTCCTGTACCAGGTACAACTCCTGGAACAACACCAGGTACAGTACCAGGAACTACTCCTGGAACAACGCCAACTCCAGTACCAGGGACTTCACCTGGAACAACACCAGGTACAAATCCAGGCACAACTCCTGGAACTACTCCTAGAACAGTTAATCCAACACCATCAACACCAATTGATAACGATAACTTAATAATAGCTGAAGAAGAATTGGGAATGGATCAAGAAGAGTTTGCAAGATTAGATAGAGAAATAGCAATGATAGTTAGTGAAGTTCAAATACTTTTAAGATCTACTGATCCATCTGATAAAGATCATTTAAGAGAACTTCAAGAAGCATTAGCAGTAAAATATAACGAAAGAATGGCTATCATTTATAAACTAATGTCTAGACAAGAAAAAATGCTTGATGACATTGGTATTAAATTAGGAAGATAAAAAGGAGAATTATTATGGAAGAGGGAATAATAGTAACTTTAGAAAATGGCTCACGCTATTATCTAGTTAAAGAAACAAGAGATGAAGAAACCAACAAAAGATATTTCTTAGGTGTTGGAATAACAGATCAAGATGATATTAATTATACAGAAATTGCTTTATTTCTAGCTGAAAAAGAAGGAATGGATGAATATCTGACAAGATTAGATCCAACAAGTCAAGAATATCTAAATATTATTACTGAACAATTCTATGATAATTTGATTGAAGAAAATCCTGGAATTGAAGAAACTTTACTTGCAAATTTAGAAAAAATGATAGAAAATCAAAATTAGTTCAAGATAAAAATCTTGAACTTTTTTATTTATAAGTACCCCAAAAAAATAAATCATATGCTATAATATTATATAGTAGGTGATGAGATGAGAGATTTAAAAAATTGTAGAACAAATGATTTAGATGACATATTCTATGCTACAAAAGAAAGCCAAGGCACAAATAATGCCTTATTAGCAATTAAATATGTATTATTTGATGATGAATCAGCAATGGAATTATATGAAAAGCAAGAAAATAAATTTCTATACATCTCAAGTGCTAAAAATGCTAGGAAAAAAGCAATGATACTTCAAAAAGATGATTTAGCACATATAGTAATAAAATACTGTATGCAATCATTTGGTTTAAGAGGTAAGGATTTTATTGTAAATGATGAAGAATTTCTACTTATCCAAAAAAGAATTGACCGAATTGATTTAAGCGCCTATGAAATGATTGAAGTAATTGCTTATGCAGGAATGATAGATATCTATAAAGCAGTTGAAGTTTTATATGCTAACCAGAAGTTATTAATTGAAGTAGTCGATTATATGCTAAATGAGCGCTATATTAGCGAACTAAAAGATACTCTTGACAATTTCTCTGGTATTATTGATAATAATGAAATAAGTACGGAAAAACGTTATGCATTCTATGATGCATACACAAATTTGGATGAGAATTTTTCCGAACTAAAAAGAAACGATCCAGATTATATAAAATAGAAAGGAAAAAAGGTATGGAAAAGAACGAAAAAGTAAAAGCATTAGCTGGAAAAGGAAAAGGATTAATTGGAGAATTTAAAGAATTCATAATGCGTGGTAATGTTATGGATATGGCTGTCGGTGTTATCATCGGTGCTGCATTCAAAGATATTGTAGATGCATTAACAGCAGACTTTATCAATCCATTAATTGATGGAATTGGTGGTAAAGAAGTTGCTGGAAAGATTGCTATTTATGGCGGTCAATACCTAAACTGGGGACATTTCGTTACAGCAGTTCTTAATTTCTTAATTATTGCTTTAGTTCTATTCTTCTTACTAAAAGGATTTAATAAGCTTGCTAAAATTGGTAAGAAAGAAGAAAAAACAGAAGAAGAACCAGTTGCTCCAAAAACTGATGAAGCTGTTCTACTAGAAGAAATAAGAGACCTATTAAAAAAAGAAAGTAAAAAATAATTACTTTCTTTTTTATTTATACATTAAAGGTGCAAATAATGCTATTAAAGAACCGCCAATCATTGAAATAGCCATAATCCAACCAACTATCTTCATAATTAGTTTTCTTTTCTCATTTTCAGTCATTCTTTTCTTTTTTGGCTTAACTTTAACAACTCTTTCTTCTACAACTTCTTCATTTTCTATTGTTTCTTTTTTATCTTTTTCTTTTCTAATCTCATTTTTTAGGTTTTTCTTAGCCATTATTATCACTCCGAACTAGCAATAATTTATCACATTTATTAAATTAAGTAAATATTAAATAAAAAAATAACATGTTATCTATTCATAAAAAACACATTTTTTGCTATAATTAATAGTAGAGGTGGTTGGCATGGCAGAAGCATTAACTATATCAGCAGCAAACTTAGATATAATTGAAAAAAACCTAAATGCTGTTGCAAGTGAATTATCTGGCGTAATGAGTAATGTTAGTAGCGTTAATAGTCAAGTTAATAATGTTGAAGCCAAAGTAGAATCACTAAATGATGAAGTAAAAGGCCTTGTAAAAGAAATACGCGAAACAACAATAATGACTAATGCTAGACAAAGCATTATGTACAATAATGAACAAATAGATAAAAGATTTGGATATTATGATTCAGTAAGAAGAACTACAGAAGCTTTAATCAGCGCAATTGAAAATTCAAATATAACTAAAGACTCTTTAATAAGCCTAAGACAAAATTTAATTCTAAATAATCCAAATTATTGGTTATCAAATGCTTTAGCATGCGTTGTATCTTGGTTACTAAATGATAGAGAAAACGCCGAAAGAGAATTAAATAATGCCTTAAAACAAAACAATAATCGCTCATCAATTTTCTTTTGCTTGGTAAACTTACGTTTTAAAAGAACTAATACATCAATAAATTGGTTGAATAGATATTTAAGTTATCAAGATCCATCAAACTTAGATAAAGACTTTGTTACAGTCTTAGATTTAATTGCAAGTGGAATCTTTGGTGATGAAGAAAAAAAATTAGTAATAAATAAAATTAATCAATGGTTCAATAGATTAGCATCAATGCCAAATATAAAAAACAAGGCTATTGAAACTTGGGAAAAATATATAGATGATAATGAAGATAAAAAAGTTACAATGCCAGTATTAGAACAATATTGCACCAACGTAAATCTTTTAAAAGAAAACTTAGCACTAACATCATCATATTTAAATGTCTTAAACAATCTAAAAGAAATAACCACTCAAAATTACTCACATAAAGACATTGATATAATATTAAATGAATTAATATATAACTATGAAGATAAAGAAAGTATTTATCAAAGCGATAATCTCAAAAACAATTTAATTTTAGAATGTAACGGTAACCGAGAAGAAGCAGAAAAACTATATGAAAGACAACAACAAGTTTATTCTGAAAAAGTAGATTTAATTACTTTACTCACAAATATAATCATTTACAATAAAGAATACAAAGTATCAAATGAAACACAAAAACTTGCTCTAGCATTCTCAAAAGATTATATAAAAGAAGCTTTTAATAATATAAATAATAAAATATATAATGGAGATATGAATATTATAATTGGTGATTTTGCAACTAAAACTAAAGATGGCTTAAATAAAGAAGAAATTACATCAGATCTAACTAATTATTTAAATACAAAATACAATGATGACCATAAAGACTTAATAGTAACATTAATAGTAATTAATATAATTGGTATAATTGGAATATTCATAACTTTAAAAAACAAAATATTAAGTACATTAATTATTATAATTTTATTATTGGGAGACTTAATTCTTCTATATAAATTACATAAAAAAACAACACTACAAGAAGAAGCTAAAAAAATCACAAGTAGAAATCTAAATAATCACCTAGAACAAATAACAGCAGAAGCAATGGATTACCAAAATATGTTAAAAGGTGATAATGAAGAATATAAAGATTTAAATAACTTCTTAGATAACCTAAGAATAGATAGTTTCATTAATACAAATAATGAAAGAAATATAAAGATAGGTGATTAATATGAATGAAGTAACTTTTAAACCAATTGAAGAACAACCAAAAACAAATGATCAGATTAATTTACCAAATCTAAAAGAACCAAATAAACAAAATCAAGAACTAATAGTAGAATTGCCAGACTGGAATATCGAACCACCAGTAGAAATTAATAGAGGTCAAAATGACATACGATGAATGGCTAAACTTACTTAAAAGATTAGAAACAACATCTCATATAGAAGACATTGAAAAGTTTAAAAACGAGCCATTAAATGAGAATTTAAACTACTTATTAGTTCCTAAAATAAAAGATATGATAATAACAAAGTTCAATAAAGGAATAGATAGAATTATTAGAGATCTAGATGAAATATTTTCAGATGAAAATGAATTAGATTTATCATTAGTAACGTTTAAAAAGAATTTAAAAGTAGTTCTATCATTAATAGATAATAATCAAATAGATGAACAAACAAAATCTTCTTTAAAAAGAAGTATTCAAGATGGAACAGATGGAGCATATAAATCGTTATATGATGCAGCAATCGATGCCGATGAAGACGGCATTTATAAATCAATAATATATAAAAATAGAGTAAATTGGAGTGATAATAATGAATTATGAGGAAACAAAAGAATATTTAAAAAGATATCTTAAAGCTAGAATTCCAATAATAACAATTAACACAGTAGAAAAAAATAGAGTTCTAAGATTGATAAAAGAATTACAACAAGAATTAGGTTTAAGTATCGCATCATATCAAATGTCTCAAGGAATGGTAGATTTAAAAGACAATACAGTTTTAAATGAAGAAAAAACTATCATGAGTGCATTAGATTACATATCTGAAGAATTGAAGATAAAAGAAAATTGTAACTTTATTCTAAGTGACGTATCAGATATATCAACTTCTAATACTGTTTCAAGATATTTAGTAGATATTATTGAAAAAGCTGAATTGATGTCAGGTGTTATCATTCTAATTACATCAGATCCAATCTGGAATAATATTTCTAGATTAGGAATAGGTATTAAATTAAACTATCCGACTGATGCAGAACTAACAGAAATCATAAAAGCTACCATTAAACCATATCAAAATCAAATAACTATTGAATGGGATGATACAGATTATATAAATGCTGGAACTTTCCTTCAAGGTCTAAGCGAAATGGAAGCCAAGAATATTATTTCTTCTCTATTAGTAAGAGGAAGCATCAAAAAAGAAGATTTAAAAGAATTAAAATTTTCTAAGCAAAAACTATTTAATGAAATAGCTGGTTTGGAAGCAATTCCAATTGATGAAGACTTTGAGATAGCTGGTCTAGATAACTTAAAAGAATGGTTAAATGAAAAACGTATTTTAATGGATCCAACAAAGAAATCTGAACTCCAAAAAAGAGGAATATCTTCACCAAAAGGAATTCTATTAACTGGAGTACCAGGTTGTGGTAAAAGTTTATGCTCTAAAGCAGCATCTCAAATATTTAATATTCCATTATATAGATTAGATCTTGCAACTGTACAAGGTGAATACGTTGGTCAATCTGAAAGACAATTAAAAGCTGCTCTAGATACAGCAGAATATGTATCTCCTTGTGTATTGTGGATAGATGAAATAGAAAAAGGTCTAAATGACAATAACTCATCTGTTACATCTAAAATGATTGGTCAATTCCTATTCTGGTTACAAGAAAACAAAAAACCAGTCTTTGTTATAGCATCTGCAAATAGTGTAGAATCACTTCCTCCTGAATTAATAAGAAAAGGACGTTTTGATGAAATCTTCTTTGTCGACTTACCAACTAATGAAGAAAGAAAAGAAGTAATAAAACTATATGCAAAAAAATATTTAAAAGTTGAAGTAGGGGAAACCTTACTAAATGAATTAGTAGCAATAACAGAAGGCTTTGCTTCATCAGATATCGAAGCAACAATCAGATCAATAGCTTATAAACTAGTAGCTAATAAAGAATTACAACTAACAGAAAAACTAGTAAAAGATGAATTAAATAAAGTATATTCTTTAACAAAAACTAATCCCGAAAAAATTGAAGCCATCAGAGCATGGGGTAGGGAAAGAGCTACAAAAGCATCAAAATAAACTAAAACTAGTAATTTTTACTAGTTTTTTGGTTGCTATTTCCTTGACATTATTTGACTATAGCAATATAATTAAGATGTAAAATACAAATGAAGGGAATTGGTAAAAATGCGTCAATTAAATGAACTATTTCAAGAATTAGGAATATCAAAAGTTAGACTTGCAAAATATTTAGGAGTTTCAAGACAAATGGTTTATAACTATCTTGAACTTAATGATATAAATAAATGGCCAAAGGAGAAAAAATTACTTCTATTTAAACTATTAGATGTTAGTGACGCTAAAGAAATAGACGATATTAAAGTAACTACTGACTATCTAATGAATGTAGAAACACGTCTTAATCAAGGAGTAAAGAGTTCATCAGAAATAGAAACTGGTTTCGATCTAAAAGGATTAGATAAGAACTCAATGACACTATTAAGTGATATTACATATTTAATAAAAGAAAAACTACTTGATGAAACTAAAAAAGATGAAAATTACCATGCAATTCTATACTTATATCATTTATTACAATCACTAGATAATGTTCCTGAAATAAAATACATCTTCGGATACATGAGTAAAACAACAGGATTTACCAATCCAGAAGAATATAAATTTCAAGAAGATAAACAATTCATTTTTGAAGGAATCTTATATTCAGCTTTAACATTATACAATAATGGTGGAGCATCTCGTTCTAAACTAGCTGAATCACATAAGAGATTCGTTCAAGAAATTGAACAAAAAAATGAAGAAAAATTATCTCGTACACAACAATTAAATACAATCAAGATACAAGCGCTAAAAGAATTAGGATACACAGAAATCAATGAATCTAATGCTGCTGATGTCTTTGAAAAAATTGCTGAGATACAATCAAGAAAGGTTTAAAAAATCTTTCTTTTTTTATTACTAATTTAAATCCCCTATTACATTAATTTAGAGTAGGGGGAGTAACAATATTAAAATATGAATAAAGCTCCTAAATAAGGCTAAAAACGCCTTAAAAAACAGGAATCGAGAATTAAATAAATGATCAACTATTCATCTCGTTTCCATATAAAAAATTAAAGAATTATAAAAAATATAAATATTAAAAAAAATAACAAGTCCCCTATCAATACTAATAAAAATAGGGGACTTTAATTTGGAATTAAGCTATATAATTAATCATCTAAATATATCTCATTTCCTAATTGGAATCGAGACGTATAACATATCATCTATTTATATCTCGTGGACGCAAAAAAATAACCTAAATGATTAATTAATCACTAAATTATATTTCGTTTCCAAATAAGCCTAAAAACATCATTCCACGAGGTGATAAGTTGTCCATCTTTTCATATCTCGATGCCTATTTCAAAATAGGTATATTTTCTATGAGATGTAGAACTAATCATCTTCTGAATTCTCGAGGACGATAACAAATATATAAAATAATTATTTATAATTTAATTTAATAATTTCAAATTCATTTTTTATTTAATAAATAATAGAGTAGTAATTGCTAAATAAAAGTAGAATTCAAATCCATATAATATATAAAATCATAAGATTAAAACTCTTAAAATCAAACTTCGTATAATATATATTATGTTAACCTATTGAATAAAGTAGAAAATAAAATACTACTCTATTCTTATATATAATAAAAAAATAACTAAAATTAATTAGTTATCTTTCTTTAATAGTTTCTGGTTTGTAGCATTTGACTTCTCCAACTTTCTTAGATCCATCAGCTGCAGTATAAGTATAAGAACAAGTACAAGTACCTTCACGACAATCGCAATCATTATTAACGTTTACAGAACTACATTTCTTTTGATAAATTGTCTCGCTATTATCAGGACTAGTATAACTTTTATTTCTTGTAGCAGTAGTCAAACCTGTAACTTTCTTTTCACCTTCATTTAATAATGCTTCATATGCATTAGGAAGAATAATGAAGTATCCCCCACCCTTCACTTCTTTAAGGCCTTTAAGTTTAAGATTTAAAAGTTGAAATTCTTGAAGTTGAGCAATACAAGAATTCAAATTAGTTTCATCACATACATATTTATTATCAATATATAAATACCAATGTGCTACTTTATCATAACTATAATTTTGAATCTTCTTTACTATATTAGCATTCTTCTTATATTTATTTAATAAATCCGTAATAGGATCTAAATCTTGAATATTAGTTGAAATATAATAATTAGATAAAGATTCATCTACAACACTTTTATAATCTACTGTTATATAATTAATATATTTCTTTCCAATAAATAATACTATAAAGATAGCAAGAAATACTGCTAGTTTTTTAAATAGTTTAATCCTCTTCTCTTTTTTTTCTTGAGCTAATGGATCAACTATATTAGCTTGTTGTTGCATATTATTCATATTAATATTAGGATTCATTCCCATATTTGGATTCATGTTAGGATTCATATTTGGGTTCATTCCATTATTTTGATATGGATTATAATTCATGTTTCCGTTCATATATCTAATCACCTTCCATTTTATTTCTAGGATGATACTCATAATCACTCTTTAATTTCTCATTTACTAAATGAGCATATATTTGGGTAGTAGATATATCTTCATGTCCTAATAATTCTTGTATAACTCTTAAATCCGCTCCATGTTTAAGCAGATGAGTTGCAAACGAATGTCTAAGAACATGTGGTGATACATCCTTTTCTATACCCATTAATTTGCATTGCTTCTTAATTATCTTAAAGAAACCTTGCCTTGTAATATTTGTTTTAGCATTGGAAATAAACAAATAATCAGAAATATAATTACCAAGTATTAAATTACGATATTCATTAATATAAATAGTTAAATACTTAATAGCAATATCACTAATTGGTACTATTCTTTCTTTTTTACCTTTACCAAATACTCTAACAAAACAATTATGTAGATCAATATCATTAATTTTCAAATTAATTAACTCAGTAATTCTAAGACCAGTAGCATACAATAACTCTAACATCGCCTTATTACGATAATCATACATTGTATTTAGTTCCACGTCCAACAATTTATCTATTTCTTCTTCAGTCAAATAATTTGGTAACTTTTTTGGTAATTTAGGAGCTTGTATATTAGTACAAGGATTTTCCCTAACGATTCCTTCATTAACCAAAAAAGAATAAAAAGAATTAATAACCGTAAGATAGTGTGCTACAGTTCTAGCACTTTCATCCTTAAGACTCAATAGGTATTTTTTAATTTCATTGAAAGTAAGATTCTTTAAATCTCCACCAAAAAAAATATCAAAATCCTTTAAATCATTAGAATAACTTTTTAGAGTATTAGAAGAAAGTTTTCTTTCAAATTGTAAATAATCGAAGTATTTAACAAGTAATTCACTATATGAATATTCTTCCATAACTCCAACCACCCTACTATCATGATTATAAAATAAAATTGAATAAAAGTAAACAATATAAAAAAGACTTAAAAGTCTTTTTTACTCAGCTCCTGCAGCCATAAGATGCTTCTTCATCTCATATTTATTTAATAATGTTTCTTTTAATTCACCATTCTCAATTTCATACTTATAATCATAAACATATTGATTATCGCCTTCCATATATTTAAAACTATAGAAATGATCACTCATAAATTCAACATCAAATCCCATCATTTCTTCAAGTTCAGTATGATTTTCTTTTCCATTATAAACCATATAAGCATCACAAATTAAATCTTCATAATCCATCTCAGGGTCACACTTTTCATAATAATAACTTCTATCTAAAACATCTTTTTTATCCTTTATAAGAATCGCTTCAGTACGTAAAACCCAACCAGTACTTCTATTAAATAAAACCTTACCATTTGATTTTACAACAGAAACATATGAATAGTTATAAGGCATAACCTCAGAAGGTTCCTCTTCCTCAACCATAAAAAGATAATCATCATTATGATAAATCAAATATTCTTCATTAGATTTAGAATCTTTTAGTTTACCAACTGATTTCTTAGTAAAATCAATATCTTGATTTACATATTTTTCGATATAATTTTTATTGGCATCAGCTAATAATAAATAATCTTGTACAATTTTTACATCATTAAAATATACAGTCTTAGCAATATCTTTATCTTTTACATAATAAGTAGAAACTAAAGAATACTTTTTACCATTTAATTCTATTTCTAATGTATCTTTTTTAAATTCATTATAACCTGAAAGATCAATTGCTTTTTCATCAAAAGTATTTTCAACTTTTCCTTCCTTGTCTTCTTTAGAATCTGTTTCATCTTCCTTAGAAGTTTCATTATTTTCTTTTTGACTAGTATTATCCTTTTTAATATATTTGTCATATAGTTTTGGTCCAAATATACCAGCACATACTCCTAAAGCAAATATAATTAAAAATAAGAAGAAAAACAAACCCTTTTTAGATTTTTTCTTTTTTGTTACCTCAACATCTAAGCTTTCATAATTATCACTATTTTCCATATCACACTCTCCTATTATAAATTATAGCATATAATAAACAAAAAAAAGAAAAATATAATAAAATAGACATATATTTGTTATAATATATACAGGTGATTCTTATGGAAGTATTAGCAGATATATTAAGACCCAAATGTCTTGACGACATAATCGGTCAACAACACCTAGTTGGTAAAGATAAAATAATTAGAAACCTAGTTAATAATAATCACCTAGTAAGTATGATATTATATGGAAAACCAGGAACTGGAAAAACTTCCATAGCTTTTGCAATAGCAAACGAAATTCAAAAACCATTTAGAATGTTAAATGCTACAATTAATAATAAACAAGACTTCGATATTGTTATTGAAGAAGCCAAAATGGAAGGTGAAATGATCCTTATCATGGATGAAATACATCGTCTAAATAAAGATAAACAAGATCTACTCCTACCCTATATTGAAAATGGACTAATTATTCTAATTGGTATGACTACTTCGAATCCATATCATAAAATAAATCCAGCAATTAGAAGTAGATGTCAAATATTTGAATTAAAAGAATTAACAATCGATGACATAAAAGAAGGAATTGAAAGAGCTAAGAAAAGCTTAAAAGGTATCAAACTCGATGAAGATGCTAAATCTACAATAGCTCGTCTATCATCAGGAGATTTAAGAAGTGCCATAAATTTATTAGAAGTAGCTTATTATGGTTCTAAAAACAAACATGTAACCTTAGAAGAAGTAGAAAAAATTGATGCAAAAGCTGTATTCTTCTCAGATGCCAATGAAGATGGTCATTACGACGTTTTATCTGGACTTCAAAAATCTATAAGAGGTTCAGATGTAAATGCATCACTGCACTATCTAGCTAGACTCATAAATGAAGGAGATTTGGATAGTATATATAGAAGATTAAGTGTTATCGCATATGAAGACATAGGACTAGCTAATCCTTCAATTGGACCTAAATTAATGGCAGCCATTAATGCTGCTGAACTAGTAGGATTACCAGAAGCAAGAATTCCTTTAGGTACGGTAGTAACAGAAATGGCTCTAAGTCCCAAAAGTAATAGCGGTATTTGTGCAATCGATGCTGCACTTGAAGATATTGAAAATGGAACAACTGGTAATTTACCAGCTCACATTAAAACAAATTCTCCATTATATAAATACCCACATAATTATCCAAATTCATGGGTTGAGCAGCAATATTTACCAGATAATATAAAAGATAAAGTATATTATCATCCAAAAAATAATAAATATGAAGATAATTTAAACAAATTACATAGAGAAATGAAAGGAAATAAAAAATGAAAGTAAGTTTAATAGGAACAGGTGTATATGGAATCGCCATGGCAATGATGTTACATAAAAATAAAAATGACATCATTATGTGGACTGAATCAAAACAAAAATTAGAAAAGTACAAAAAAGATGGATGTATAAAAGACATCATTGAAGGTTTAGAATGTCCAAAAGACATAAAACTAACCGATTCATATGAAGAAGCAGTAAAAGACCGCGATATTATATTTATTATGTCTACAGCTCACTTTGTAGGAAGTATATGTGATGGCATTAAACCATACCTAACAAAAAATCAAATAGTATGTATAGCTTCAAAAGGAATCGAAAATAATAGTTGCGAATTCCTAAGTAATATAGCTAAAGAGAAATTAAAAACAAAAAAAGTATGTATTATATCAGGTGGATCATTTGCAATTGATATGGTAAATAACAATCCAGTTGCCTTAACAATCGCATCTCATTCAAGACCATCTAGAAGGATTGTAAAGAAAGCATTACAAAGTGATACCGTAAAACTAAGAGAATCATCTGATGTAATTGGTGTTCAAATATGCGGTTCAATAAAAAATGTTATCGCCCTAGCAGCAGGTATGTTAGATGGTATGGGATATCCAGAATCAACCCAATGTTTCTTAATCACTGAATCAATTCATGATATCAAATGGTTAATAGGAGCATTAGGCGGAAGGCCAAAAACAATTCTATCCTATGCCGGAGTTGGAGACCTATTACTAACATGTACTAGTGTTAAATCAAGAAACTTCTCTTTTGGTAGAGTTGTAGGCTCTGGCGCATCAAAAGAAGAAAAAGAAGAATATTTAAAAAATACAACCGTAGAAGGTTATTATACATTACAAAGTATATATAAATTAGTAAGAAAAAGAAAAATAAAAATGCCAGTAGTAAACTTAATCTATAATATTATAATGAAAGATCAAGACCCACATCTACTAGCAGAATTTTTAATCAATAAAAAATAATATCTTAATTGATATTATTTTTTTATTCTTCCTCTTCTTTTTCTTCGTCCTCATCTTCATTTTCATCTTCTTCTTCCTCTTCAGAAGAATCTTCATTACTTTGAGGAGTTTCATCAGTTATATCTAAATAACCATTAATTGTTTCTTTTATTTGTTTAGCTTCATCTTCATCTTTAGCATTAGCAAGTAATAATTCTAAATATGTAGTATTCTCACAGAAAGTAACATCAGGATTACTAATAGGACTATCCTCGATGATTTTTTCAACTTTTTCTAAATTATCATTTTCTTCCATTAATATCACTTCCCACACTCATTATATCATTAAATACATAACTTGCGATACAAAAACCTGCAGCATTTGGCACAAAAGAAGTAGAACCAGGTGTCCTAGAAGAAACTTTTATAGGAATTTCCCTACTAAATAGTACAGGTACTTTACCCTTAATTCCCTCATCTTTAAGTATTTTTCTCATAACTTTAGCCAAAGGATCATAACTTGTTTTATTAATATCTATAATTTCAAATTTAGTAGGATCAATTCTATTACCAGTTCCCATAGAACTAATAAATTTAATATTATTATTTATACATTCCTTGATAATCAACACTTTTGTCGAAACTGTATCACAACAATCAATTACATAATCATATTTAGTTATATCTATCTGATTGAAATTAGACTCATTTAAAAACATTTCATATTCATTAACTAAAATATCGGGATTAATAGATTTAGCTCTTAAATGAGCTTCTTTTACTTTAGAAGAGCCAATATTATTCCTGTTACTTAATAGTTGTCTATTTAAATTAGTTTCATCAAAGGAATCATTATCTATTACATCAATATTTTTAATCCCCATTCTAACTAAAGCTTCAAAACAAGCTCCACCTACTCCACCAACACCTATAATTAAAACTTTAGAATTAATAAATTTTTCTAATGATTGATTATCATACAAAATATTTACACGTTCTAACATAGATATCACCACCAAAATTATACCACAAAAAAACCAAGGGTCATCTACTAGTGATAAAAAACCTGCTACTCACAGGTGGGCATCACATGATTTATCTTAGGATCCCTACTTGATGAATAAATCTCCCAAAGGGCAAGGTCTTCAACACAATAAATCAATTAGATTCCCAATTAATCACTTACTGGGTTTTTATGAAAAGTAAATGATTATCCTTGGTAATTTAATTATAGCATTAAAAAAAGGATAATACTAGAGACTATCCATTTTCTTTACATATTAATTTAATGGAGGAGCAAAAGATGGTTGAACAGGAGCAGCTCCTTGAGGAGGTTGTGGAACCTGATTAGGTGCTTGAACCTGTGTTTGTTGTTGAGCTTGAGGAGCTTGTTGAATAGCTGGATTAGCAGGTTGTGCCCCTCCTCCATTCTGGCTATTATTACTGCTTTGACTAGCAGCTACACCACCATTATTGCCTTGAATCTTCCAACAATTATTTACATCGCAAGAGTTACTATTAGGAGCTGGATTAGGCATTTCCATCTTAATTACCATCGGTAATTTAAATGCTTGACCAAATCCTACACAGTTTCCTGGTTGCAACGTCTTTTGTTTTTCAATAACGTCTTCTGAAATATTCGGCAACATTGTTCTAATATATTCAATATCCTTAGGGTGTGTCATCTTAAATATTAAGAAGTTTGAAGTTTGCGCAATAACAGTTTCAGAAATTTCAACCGGACGTTGAGAAATAATATTCATAAGTACTCCATACTTACGACCTTCCTTAGCGATACGGTCGAATATATTATAACCAATTAAATATACATCGGCATCTTTTGTAACATATCTATGCGCTTCTTCTAAAAACAAATGGAATGGAATTTGTGCTCTTTGTTTTCTAGTTTTACAGAATTCAAAGAATAATCTTGCACAAATCTTAACAATAATCTTAGCTTGAGTATCATCAATATCTTCTAAGTTCATATTAATAACTTGAGCCTTCTTATTACCAACAGCAACTAAAGAAGCTATATATGATTCAACACTAATATATTGGTCACATTTATAAATATCAGCAATTCTACTATTAATTAAAGATCCTAATCTAACTTTTAACAACATAGAATCATCATATAATTGTTCATTAGATTGGAATCCTTCAGAAATCAAAGTAAATTCCATACCAGCAGCAAAATCTCTCATGCTATAGAAAGCATTAACTGGTTCTTCTGTCATCTCCAAATCTTCATCAATATGATTTAAGATATATTCAGTAATCAAAACAGATTCACCGAAATTACCATTACTATCGATTTCAAAACATTCAGATAATGTTCTAGTATAACCTAAACCTTGAATTGTACTACCAAAGTTAAAATTTTCAGTATGACAAACTTCCAAAACTTGGAATATTTCATTCTTTTTACTAACTGTAATTTGATTACTATATAAAATTGCAATCAAAGCCTTAGCAATTAAGTGATCTTTATATTTAATAGCAGTTTCATCATTTTTAGAAAATATTCTAGTAAGTTTTAAAGCTCTTTCCAAAATAGGTATTTGACTATGTTTATCAGCTTGTAACATAACAATTAAGTCATCTAAAGTTAATAAATGGAATGGAATCTTCATTTCATAGTCAGTTGGTTCTTGAACGTTTGTTGTAATAAATTTATAACTATAATTTGGATTTAATTTATCCAATTGATTAAACGCTGTTTTATATTCACCATAAGCATCGAATATAAAGATATTGGCATTATAAGATATTAATTTAGGATTACTAAATATGTTTTGAACAATTCTTGCAACACCACAAGATTTACCTGAACCAGTATTACCAAATACAGCCATATGGTTAGCAAATAAATTATTAATATCAGCACATACATTGTAATCAGTATAAATAGAACTTCTTCCTAATAAGAAAGTAGTTTCATCATAAACTCCTACAATAGCTTTTAACTCTTGATCATTAATAGTTCTAATATTAGAAGACAAAACCGGTTTACGAATAACACCTGTTGTATATCTTCCATCATGGAACTCTCCTAAAAATCTTATTTTAATAACTTCTGTATTAACCTCTTCTACTTCTCCTAAAATCAATTGATCTGGAGCTTCAAATACTACGTGAATATTCATTAAATCTCCAAGTTCTTCAGCAGAAGCAGTGGTTGCTACATGGGCAACGTTTCCGGAAATAAATTTAATTTTTCCAAACATAACCAACACCTCATCTATTCTAATAATAATATTACCATATTTTTGTTCTTTTTAAAACAAAAAAGTATGTTTTAACTAATACTTTTATTTTTTCTTTCCTCATTTGTTAAATATTTTAAATAGTTTAAATGTTTCTGATAATGAAAGGAAGAAAAGTAAATCTTTTCACTATCATGATCAAAAACAAATTGAGAACCAATAAAATTTGCCTCAACTGGTTCTTTAATTTTTTCTGGATCTAAAACACGTATAGTAGGATTAAAGAAATCAATATTATTTTCGTATAAAACCATAAACCTATCCTCAACTGGAATTTCAGGATGCATTAGAAAATAATCATCAGGTGAAACATAACGAGGATTAGGAACTTCCTTAAAACATCCAACTTCAATTAAAGCATCCTCTAATGAAATACAAGCTTCTTTATCAGGTACATCCTGCATAACAAAACGCTCTGCAATCTTAATAAGTTCTTGAGCAGCTTTATATCCCATACCTTTTACTGAAAAATATAAACATCCAGGATGATAAGGAACACAAGAATATTCATTCTTAATCTCTTCCATAATTGCTTTATTTTCCAAAGACAAATTATCTAAATCAATTTCTATCCATGCATTATCGTCGACACGATCACTACACATAAAAGTATAGATGTTTTTACTCCAAAGAATCTTACACGCCGGAATACATTCAGGAATAATCCATCTTTCTGGTTCCATTTCAACCTGTTCTTGGCCCGTTCTTGGAATTCCTTCATAAAGTGGGCTATCTTTTAAATGTTTACCAGTAATAACATCCATAGAATTCTTTACTTTATATCTATACCTTCTAAGAAGAGAATTAACTTTTCTCCTTGCCTTATCCAACTTAGATTCATCTAAATTATAAAAATCATCCAAATCTACCATCTAAGTCACCTCTATTTTATTATATCACAAAAAAAGACAAGACTATCTCTTGTCTAATTCTTTATGTAAGATTTCTTTAGTCATAACTGGATTTGCTTTACCTCTAGTATTTTTCATTACTTGACCAACAAAGTAATCAAATAAATTATCTCTACCAGATTTATATAATTCAATTTGTGAAGGATTTTCATCTAAAATCTTAACAATTAATGTAGTTAATTCTCCTTCATCACTAATTTGAGCATTATCTTTAGAGATAAAGTTTTTAGGCTCTTTTTTCTCTTCTAAAGATTTTGCAAATACTTCTTTAGCTTGTTTAGAAGATAACATACCACTATTTATTCCATCAACAATTTGCTTTAACATTTCAGGAGTTAAATAGAATTCTGAAATACTAATTCCTTCTTTATTTAACTCACCTACTATATTAACAGTAACCCAGTTACTTGCAATCTTAGAATCTATTCCTATCTCTACACATTTTTCGAAATAATCAGATACCGCTTTTTCTTTAACTAAAACTCCAGCATCATAATTACTTAAATTAAATTCTTCAATATATTTTTTCTTACGATCCATCGCTAAAGCAGGAATAGATTTCCTTATTTCATCTAACCATTTCTTATCTAATTTAATTCTAGGAATATTAGGTTCAACAAAATATTTATAGTCAATAGCATCTACTTTACTTCTCATATGAATAGTAGTTTGTGAGTCTTCATCCCATCTACGTGTTTCTTGTTCAATCACAGTATCATAAGTACCATTTTCTTTAGCTTCAGTTTGACGTTCAATCTCATAATTAATAGCATCTCTAACACCACCAAATGAGTTAACATTCTTAACTTCAACTTTAGTACCCCAGTTATTAGGATTATCCTCATCAAGTGATGCATCCATAATAGATACGTTAACGTCGCATCTAATTTGACCTTTTTTACTATCAGCTTCAGAAATACCAGCATATTGATATACACTTCTCATATGTTCAAGAAAAGCAACAGCTTCATCAGCACTATGAATATCAGGTTTAGTTACTAATTCAAGTAATGGAACACCTGCTCTATTATAATCAATATTAGATGTAGCATAGAAGTGATCTAATGATGCAGCATCTTCTTCCAAGTGAATATTATCAACACCAACTCTAAATACCGAACCATCATTTCGCTCAACATCTACATATCCGCCCATACCTACACAATCCTCTGGAGGGTTTTGTGTAATTTGGAAATTCTTAGGCATATCTGGGTAATAATAGTTCTTTCTTTCGAAATACATATATTCTGGTTGACGACAGTTTAAAATCATACTAGCCATCAAAGAAAGTCTAACACATTCTTTATTTAATACTGGTAAAGTACCAGGGAATGCCATATCTAGAGGTCTTACATTACTGTTAGGAATTTCTGAGTATTCATTTCTAGCAGCACTAAATACTTTAGAATTAGATTCACTCATCTCACAGTGCATTTCTAATCCAATTTTAGCTAAATACTTAGTCATGATGCACCTCCTTAGCAATTTGATCTTTATAATCCATAGCACTCTCAAGTGCATATGCAATATTTAAGACATTAAAATCATCATAGCAATTACCAGTAATATTAACTCCAACCGGTAAATCACTTACAAAACCATTAGGAATTGTAATAGATGGGAAGCCACCAAAGTTTCCTATTTGTAAATGTTCTTCTAAAGCAGAAGTATTATCATCTAAGATATCTAAAGAACCATCTAAGTGTTTAGCAGGACCAGTACCAACTGGTAAAATAACTGCATCATAATCTTTAAATATTTCTTTCCATCTATCTACTAATAATCTTCTAACTCTTTGAGCATTTCTAAAATATCTTTCTTGATTTTCTTTTTGTAG
>JAEEGL015043455.1_pt1 | contig 48109 bp, 50 predicted proteins | sample 9134231 | NCBI WGS metagenome assembly JAEEGL01 (sample SAMN16246548, study PRJNA631951) | gut metagenome | biome: gut microbiome; feature: rumen; material: fiber-attached | host: Bos | place: Iran: Karaj | collected 2018-10 | reverse complement strand
TATTAACCTCATCCTCAGAATACTGCTTCCAAAGGATTTCAATGTCTTTACTGTTTACTGCCATAACTTCTGTTTTTAGAATTAATGGCACAAAGGTAATGACTATATCTTAGACCACCTAAAAAGGGGTTGGATGCTTACTACTGACCTATTTTTACCACTGTTCTTGTTCCACATTATAATGTCACCCTGCCAAACTCAGGCCAGCTTTCATCGAGGTTCTCTATTTGGGGAAATCGTTGCTCTTTGTGCACAATCGTTCTTCTTTCTATGAGATAACTTTTGCAGGGACGCCCTCGGCTGTGCAGTAGTCCGGGATGTCCTCTGTGACGGCGGCACCGGCACCGATAGTGCACCACTTGCCGATCTTTACACCGGGGGTGACAGACGCCCCGGCACTGATTAATGTGCCTTCACCCACCTGTACCTTTCCACAGAGGGAAACATTGGGAGCTACATGCACAAAATCACCGATGACACAGTCATAATCTACGAACGCCGCTATGTCGATAATACAATGTCGGCCTATCTGAGCATCGGGATTGACAATCGTCCCCGCCATCACGACACTCCCTTCTCCAATCCTAGCCGTCGGAGATACAATCGCCTTGCCGTGAACCACTGCGTCAGCAAACCTGCAGCCGAGCCTTTCAGCCACCTCCTTTCTGGTCTTGTTGTCATCGATGCAGACAACGACCTCATCCTCCCCTTCCATCGTATGTTTCACTGGAAGACCAGACAACTCGTTGACATCATAACTGTCATCCACAAAACCTTCTACAGTCTTGCCCTGACTCTCCACAATCTCCTTGATCACCTTTCCGTGACCATTTGCTCCGTATAAATACATATCGTTGTTATTAAAATGTTAACAATAAAGTGCTTACCCCTTTTTCCGTACAACAGCAGACCCCGTTTGCACTATCCATAGACCGATGAAGCATCCCAAGGAGTTATGCAGCACGTCATCCGTTTCACAAACCCCACGTTTCAGGATGAGCTGCAGCAGTTCTATGGCTATTGAAATGCAAACTCCAGGAATCATTACTTTCCACCATGGCAAGTCCTTGAGAATTAGTCCCAGCAGAATGCCTATTGGCACAAAAACCGCCACATTCATTACTACCTCATGAAGAAGTACAGAAATTCCCTGATTTATAGCTTTGTAACTCCACAGCGGCATCAATCTCAATTCATATCCTGCCGTCGCATTTCTATAGAACACCGTAAAGTACATCAGCAGTGCTACGTACTCCGCTAATAGGAATCCGAAGGCATAACGCGCTCCCTGCCATCCTTTCCATGCCGTCATTATGAACAGCAGAACCAAGAAAGCCAGACCGCCTACCCAATACACCTCGTGTGGGATATATAGTACGTACCATTCAAAGTATTCTGATACAGACATCTTGCTCTGTAAAATAATACTACTATTCTTTGAAACTTATTTTTGTTATCGTGGCAAGGCGGTTTAAGCCTTTTCTTCTGCGAATCGCATTCTCAGATAATACGAAGCCCAGATGACTATCGTGAAGAGAAATGCATAATGGCTACGCACCTCAGCGGGGAAAAGGAAAGTACCTCCTGTAGATAGTGCCAATATCACTAATAGTGCCCCCTTGCTCGTCAGGGCCTCACGCCAGTAGCGGAAAAGCGACAGGACGAAGAGTATAATCATCACATAGTATGTAAAGCTGAAGGCCGCCTGGCGCAGGTTGCGCTTCAGTATTTCTGCCTGCGGGTTGTTCGAGTGTATGGCCCGATTGTAGTCATTTATCCATACCACATCCTCCTGCGTCCATGCATCGTGCGAGAAGTAACGGAAAGAACGTTGCGGTCCGAGCTTCAGTATCCTCACTGGATCATCAATGAATAGAGCGATGGCGCGTGCCTTCCAGATGGAGTCCTTCTCGGCAAAAGTTTTATGCTCTGCATCCTCGATATAGGCAGAGTTGCCCTTATGCCCGAACACGCCCATGTTAGCCCAAGGTGTAGCCTCCTCGTTCCATCCGTGCATCAGTCCGAAGCCTTCCAATGATGAAGTGTTCAGATAGATACCTATGCGTGACTCCGTGTATTTGCCGATGCCGTATAGCAGTAGGAAATAGGGCACGAGTAGTAGCGCATAGTGACTCCACCGGCGATGCATAAACCACATCAATACGACTGAACCCGCCACATAGGCCATCACCGTTGGACGTATTGTGTAGGAGAGAGCATAAATAAGTCCCGCCGCTACCACCCAGTACCACCGTCTACTCATAGCCAAGCAAAAGGCTGTGAGGAAAAGGAAATAGGAAGGATGGTCCGACATCAGGTGTAGGTTTACGAACCAAGTGGAACACAGGCTGCAATAGATTATCACAGCGATGCAGGCAGTACGCTTGTCGAACAGACGCTGGGCTATGAAAAAAATCTCTGCAAGAATACAGATGTTCATCAGCAGATTGATGACCATCTGTACCCGCACTGTCCCAAAAAGCAGATAGATGCCGGCTAGCCAGTTAACCCATCCGGGTGCATGAATGATCCGGTCGTAGACATGCATTGCCGAAGGATACAATTCACCTGTAGCCACCACATCCATGGCGTGTCCAATGTACCCGGATGAATCAGGTTGGTCGGGGTGTCCCCAACAAACCAATAGGAGAACGGTCTGTAAAACGATCCATGCAAGCGCCACATATACAGTGATGCGCTCGAGTTTGGGAAGGCTTTTCATTTTATCAATTGTATTCATTTTTGCTTATCGTTGAAAAATGCGTTTACATTATTAACAATCCCGTCCACCTGTTCCAATGTCAGCTCATAGAACATTGGCAGTCTCAACAGGCAGTCGGCATACATGTCGCATAGAGACAGTTCGGGGATGGCTTCGCTGTGCTTGACATAGAAGTCACTCTTGTGCAGACTTAGATAGTGGAACACACTCAATATGTCGTGCTCTTTTAGGTAGGCAATAAGTCTGGCACGCTCCTCTAAGCTGCGACACACGATATAGAACATGTGGGCATTGTTTGTGGCATAGTCGGGAATCTGAGGAAGCCGTATAAACCCTTTTTCTGCCAATGGTGTAAGACCTTCATAGTAGGCATTCCATAATGACTTTCTTTTCCCCTGGATATCATCCAGGCTCTCCAGCTGAGCCCAAAGAAACGCAGAAATCACCTCTGAGGGCAGGAACGAGCTGCCCGTGTCCACCCATCCGTATTTGTTCACCTCGCCTCTGAAGAACTCTGACCTGTTTGTCCCCTTCTCCCAGATAATCTCTGCACGGCGGATAAAACGTTCGTTGTTGATGCCCAGCAAGCCGCCCTCGCCACTGATGATGTTCTTTGTCTCATGGAACGAGAAAGCAGACAGGTGACCGATAGTTCCCAAGGGTCTGCCCTTGTAATAGGAGTCTATAGCCTGGGCTGCATCCTCCACAACCAAGAGATGGTGCCTGTCGGCAATCTCCATAATCCCGTCCATGTCACAGGCCACACCCGCATAATGCACCGGCACAATAACCTTTGTCCTCGGTGTTATGAGTGCCTCTATCTTTTCCGCGTCGATGTTCGGGTTACGCTCCATCGAGTCTGCAAAGACAATCTTGGCTCCCTGACGGACAAAAGCCAAAGCCGAAGATACGAATGTATAACTCGGTACTATAACTTCATCACCAGGCCCGATGTTGCAGAGTATGGCTGCCATCTCAAGCGCATCCGTACAACTGGTGGTCAACAGACACTTCTTGAATCCGTATTTTTCTTCAAAGAACTGCTGGCATTCCTTTGTAAACACTCCGTTTCCAGACAGTTTGCCAGTGTAAACTGCCTGGTACATATAGTGGGCTTCCTTGCCCGTTAAAAATGGTTTGTTGAATGGTATCATTTCCTTAGAATCTTATTTTGTTTGTTTCCCGATAAGAATTTCTTGAACTTTATTAATTCCAAATATCCTTTTAATTTTCTCTATACCGACAGATACCATGACACATGCCATGAGCATTGTCAGGAAAATCAGGAATGGATTCCTGATCCAATAGACATATTGATGTAAATACAGCAGGAAGAACGTATGGAAAAGAAATATATTAAAACTATGCTTGCCCAGAAACCCTAAAGTCCGTGCGATAAATTGTGGAAAATGCATTTGAACATAAGCGGAAACACCGACACCAACAATAACAACATCCCACACTATATTAAGCGAAGACGTCCACATCCGACAAACAAATAATACGATGGTGGAGAACAACAACAAACCCGTTGGGGCTTTAGCCAGTTGGGGGGGGCATTTCCTGATAATCATGCCCAACAGGAAAGCACATAGATAGCCTCTAACCAGATCAAATCCCGGCATAGGAATACTACAGTCAAAGGCCAAAACTGCAGACAGCGGAATCAACAGGTACCAATAGTCTATAATCCTGTATAGGAACGGGAACAAGACATAAAGACAGATGATACATCCGTAGAACCACCAGGTAGGATTATAGCTTGATGTGCTGCATATCCCCAACAGATCGGTAAAAACTCTCAGAATATAGTGCTCTCCATAAACGTCAGGGAAAGTGCGATTGAACAACAGCACTCCTACAGGTACAAACAACAGCCAGATGAGCCAAAAGTTGACCATCAGCTTCACGTAACGCTTCCGATAGAATGCCAATACATTTGGTATACCTCCTGTCTTTATAGCACCTGACATAAGACCATATCCCGAAAGGAATACAAAAATGGCTACGCACAACTTGCTTTGCATTCCAAACGTTTGGATTACAGGAATCTGCCCGATGTACAAATCGTCAAAGTCGCCACTTGCATAGAACAAATGATGACATAACAGCAATAGTAGGGCAATCCCCTTCAGTATATGGGTGTCGCCCATTGACAATGAGAGCTGTTGAGTTCTTTTAGTTGACGCCATTTATTGATAGAACACGATAATTCCTACTATTATCAGCAATATGCCACATATCTCCCGTCTATCGATATGCTCCTTAAGCAGCCCCACAGACAATATGGGAACAAATACATATCCTAATGATTCCAGTAAGGCCATTTCCTTGAGTTGCACGCCATTGCCCATTGCCCAGATGTTAATCAGCAAAGAACAGAAGAATATGGCATAGGCAAAGATGACCAAGGGGTTTACCATTTCATAAATGCAGGACTTGTGCTCTTCATTCGCACTTTTCTTTAAAAGCAGCTGGGATAAAGAGCATGCAAAGATCCCTGCAATCACAAATATATAGTATATCATTTCTTGGTAATGACCAATAACCCTACTATAACCAATCCACTTCCCAAAAGATTGAACAACGTTATTGTCTCATGAAATATCAAACCGGCAATAGCAAGCCCGAAGACAACACCTAAGCTCCTAAAGGGATAAGCCTGACTCAGCGGAATTTTTTTCAGTGCCATTTGCCAGAGTATGGCATATATCCCTAAAACCAGTATGACTCCGCAAAGACAACAGGTATATGGAAAAGACAGGAATTCATAACCAGAGGCTAATTTTGAAAAGAGACCGGACGTGGAATAGACAGCTACTGCGAAACAAAGTAAAAAAAGATTTCGAACGCCTTTGTCTTTTGTCCTTTGAATCTGCTCTTTCATGACCGGGGACACTATTTAGCTATGACTACCACTTTCCTGCTCAACGTTTCTATCAGATCGTACCCGTCCCAGTTCAGGGAGAACGATGTCGTTTCGCCCATAGGGACTATGCGGTCAATACCTGTCAGACGGTTATGGAGGACGAAATTCTCCAATTCAGTTTTTCCCAAACCATAATATGCCAAGGTCTGGTATTTCAAGTTGACAACATCGGCAATCTCGTCCAGGGCATCAATGTCATATTCCGAGAAATATCCACAGGAGCAACGGAACTCGTCAATGTTTATAGGCAGTTCCTGCAGTTGCGTCCTGACAATCAGGTTATCCTCTGTCTCAATATGACGGCACTGCATATTTGCAGCCTGCTTGTAAAAGGCTGTGAGCTTGTCGACACTCATCACGTCCTGATAGTTGTATTTCTTTTCTGCCAACAGATGTACAGCCTTCCAGAAACGTTTTTTGGCCGTTGCGACATTTCCGTTCTTCAGCCAAAACGCCAGGTGCGGAGCACTGCAGGCATTCTGGTCAAACAAATAGGTGTCATTGTAGAAATTCTGGGCTAACGTTTCTAATTCTTTTTCTGTTGCAGCCAGCACGGCTTCAGGACTGATTACGGCAATGGAATAGCGGTCGGCGAAGCAGACATCAAAACTACGGGGGGGCAATGGATGCTGGCGGATGGCTGCAATGGTCTGGTCGCCACCCCAGATGATACGTACATTAGCTATGGATGAGAATGCTCCCGTGGCATCGCTCGCTCTGTCATATTTTACCAACGCTATACGTCTGGCAACTTCAGCATACTGTTCCTCCTTCGAAAGCAGATGCAGATGCCTGACGATAAGATTTACCTGCGGGAAGTCCTTAGAGGAGGCCCTTACGATATTATGATTCCCTGCCAACAGTCCCGCAACGAGTGTATAGCCGAAATTGACTGGCACATTGGATGGGGCTATGTGGAAGAGGATCCCCCTGCCCAACCGGATGCCTTCATGCTGATGCGCAGCCCTTATCTTCAGCAGATTTGCCTTGCGACAGAAAAAACCGAAGGTCACGACATCTGGATATAAACGACTCTCCCTGTCTTTCATCAATGATGACGAGAGAGCATTCAGGTACTCGATGACAGCATCTGAGAACGGGACATCAGGACGGGCCTGGCAAAAATCATCCCAGTCGATTCCTGACGGATATAATAATGTGTAATTGTTAGAACTTAGCTGCATAGGTATCACTGCATCCGCGAATTTCCGCATTCTTAATTCTTCCTAATATCCTAAAATACTTGCCTTTCCGGCCACACGGGCAATCGTCCTCGCCTTCTATTAACCCTTCATCCTCTGTCAACAGAATATGTCCGGGATAACTCTCTGGCAACACAGATACCACTTCTATCAGTCCCTTCTCACTGATATCTGCGATGGAAAAGTCCTTTGGGCGGCGGATAATAACATCACTGAATGCTGAGGTATGCAGATGACCGCATTCACATTCCATATAAATAGTTCCCGTCTGTTCTACCATCCCATAGTAATCATGGACATTTCCCACTTCAATGCCGCAGACATCATGGAGTGCTAGCTTGAACTCCATAGGCGAGACTTGTTCGCTGACCAGTTTCTTCCAGCCTCCTCCGTGTATCAAAATGCCTTTTGACAGATCTGGATGATAGCCGCTCTCTTTCAGCTTCTTGTAAAAGTGCTGCCATATCATGAATGTGAAGCCGAACATGAAGATTGTTTCGCCTTGATGATCTTCAAGGAAGGATTTCATGCCCTCAATGTCCAGTTCCATCTCTTCATTCAAGGCATACTGACGCTTGCTGCCAAACATGGAGAATCCAAGGATTCCTGCGCCTCGTGCAGAAAACATACGTCGGTCTTTCACTACGGCAGATGTATCCAATATCAACATCGGTACACGCTTGGTGCCAATGAAGGCAGACACGATTCTTGTCAGACATCTGGTCTGGTTAGCCGATGTTACCTTGTCTAAGAATATCTTGGACTTCTGTTGTCCCGTGGTACCAGAGGAAGTCATCGTCTTAACCACCTCTTCCTTCGGGACGCTTCTCAACTCAAACTCCTTGAAAAGACGGACCGGCAGGAACGGCAGTTGCTCGTAATCAGGCAATTTATTGATGTATAATCCTGTAGCATTAAACATCCTGCGATATTCATCTGATGCCTCATAATGTCTGCGGGTCAGTTCTTGCAGCCGCTCATTCAGCATCCGGTGTTTCGCCTCTTTGTCTAGGGAATAGGGTTCAAGATTTAGTATTTCCTGTATATCCATCATTATATCATAGTCTGTAATTTCTGGTAGTCCAGTTTCCCACTGTCTTTTGTCGGGATATGATCGACTACCTTCACGTCAAAAGCCCTGATGTTTAGCCCTGTCTTCTCGGTCAGGTATGTCTTTATCCTGTCTTCTAAACCGTCTTCTGTAATGAATACGGTAATCTTGTCATCAACTCCGACACAGGCGCAACTGGTGGTGATGGCTTTGACCAGTTGTTCCGTGGCATCCAGGTTACAGCGGTTTCCCCATATTTTCACAAAACGCTTCATACGGCCTGTAATATAGAAGAATCCATCTTCATCGAAATGAGCCACGTCGCCGGTATGCAACACTCCGTTGTTCTCATCACCTTTAGCCAAGTCCTCAATACCATCCGCATAGCCCATACAGACATTCGGCCCTTCGTAGACCAGTTCTCCGTCTGTATTGGGTACCTGGATTTCTCGGTCATCGGCATCATGGATTGACAGCTTGCCACCGGGAATGGCGATACCGATGCTTGCATATTTTTCCAATGCCGCCTCAAACGGGAGATAGCTCATGCGGGGGGCTGCCTCAGTCTGGCCGTACATCACAACAAACTGCTTCCCCTGGGATTTCGCTGTCTCAATATATTCTTTTGCTATGGCTGCATTGAGCTTACCGCCAGCTTGGATCATCGTCTTCAAATCAGGCAAATCCATTCGCATGAACCGCAAGCGGCGTAACATTTCGTATGTGTAGGGTACACCGGCAATAGACGTAGCCCGGCCTTCTTTCAGAAAGGTAAGGAACTCGCGCTGTATGATAGCCTTGTCTGTCAGTAGCAGCGTGGCTCCCTTTATTAAGTGACTGTTTATCACCGACATCCCGAAACTATAGTACATCGGTAGTGAGGTGATGGCACGTTCCTCTTCTGTGATATGCAGATACTCAGCAATGGATTCTGCATTACTCTTCAGGTTCCGCTCCGTCAGTCGTACTAACTTTGGACTGCCGGTACTGCCCGAAGTAGTGAGGCATAGTTGTAAATCTGGATGAATAGGATAAATATCGAAAGGCATCTCCATCAAAGTATAGCCCTCAAATGAATAGACTACAGTTCCGCGGTTCATCCCATTCACTTTCTTTTCTGGCAGCCAGATATATTTCGGTTTATATAACTCTATCAGCCTGATTACCATTTCCACATCCTTTTGGGCATCTAATAGCACAGACGGCATGTTATGGTTCATAAAAGCAACATAACCGATGACGGAAGCCAATGAGTTTTCACAGAGACAGAATACTAGCGCCCTCTGTGGCAGATGGCAATGGAGGGCGTCTGCATATTGATGTAGCTGTGTATATGTTACCTCACGTCCAGATTCGGTGATAATTGCAGTCTTTAATGGATAATCGTCAAAGGTGAACATTATATATCAATTTTGTAATTCGTATTCTATAGAAGTTCTATGCGCTTTTTTATCGTTTCGGCAATTTGTTCCGGTTGCAGGCCATTTTGACTCAATAAATAATCATAGCTTCCTGCCTGATTGAATAGATCATTGATTCCAAAACGTAAAAGAAGGGGGGCATTGCCTTTTTCAGAAAGGACATCTGACACAATACTGCCTAAGCCGCCGTAGATGTTATGCTCTTCGACTGTTACGACTATTTTGCTGCCAAATGAAGAAAGTATGGCATTCTTGTCAATGGGTTTCAGAGAATAGACATCAACAACCGTTGATGATATACCTTGCTCGTCAAGCCTGTTTGCAACTTTAAGTGCATGGTAGACCATTGTCCCTGTCGCAAATATAGTAATATCCCTGCCTTCTCTAAGTATATTCGAGCCGCCTATTCTGAAATCCGAATCTTCTTTATAGACTATCGGACAGTTCAAATTTCCCGTAAGTCTAATATATACAGCGCTTTCATGTTTTAGCGATTGCTCAAAAAGTTTCACTGCTGAACCTGCGTCTGCAGGAGAAAGTATTGAAATGTTTGGTATTGCCCGAACTATTGATATGTCTTCAATCGTATAATGTGTATTTCCCGCATACCCTTGACATAAACCAGCTCCAGACCCGACGATTATCCCAGGCAAGTTCATATAGCCAAAATAGTGGCGTAACTGTTCACAACTGCGCATCGTTATAAAAGTTGCATAGGTCGAAGCACAGACATGATAGTTTTCTGCTGCCAGCCCTGCTGCCATACCAAGCATATTCTGCTCTGCTATCCCGGCATTAATGAACTGTTTGGGAAACATCTTGACATAGCGGTCCATTCCGGATAGTTGTGCCAAGTCTGCAGTCATCAGGACAAAATTAGGATCATCCTTAGCTGCATCACAGGCAGCCATACCGAATATCGCCCCTCGCTGCCCCAAACGGCTATACGTCCTTGAGTTTATCTTATCTAACGTTGTCATTCTCAACCTCCTTTCTTGCCTCGTAGTATTCTTCTTCAGAGAGAATATGATGATGCCACTCTCGTTGACCTTCTGCAAAGGATACCCCCTTCCCTTTAATGGTATGGGCTACTATACAAAGCGGCTTGTCTCCCTGATGAGCCAGAGCCTTATGAAGCTTATCAACATCATGGCCATCTACTTCTATAGTATCAAAACCAAAGGCTGTAAATTTGTCAGCCAACGAATTGTTGTCCATCACCTCGGTTGTAAGGCCATCGTATTGCAGCTTGTTGCAGTCGATTATAACCACAAAATTATTGAGTGTGAAATTCGAAGCAGCCATGGCCGACTCCCAAATCAAACCCTCATCGCACTCGCCATCGCCAACAATCACATATACCCTGTTTGACAAGCCTTTCTTTCTGCAAGCCAATGCTTGACCGACAGCAAATGACATGCCCATGCTCAGGCTTCCCCCTGAGAACTCTATTCCTTTCTCTAAATTGCGAAAAGCATGACCATGCAGATGCTGACCATCCACCTCAAAACCATCCAAATCGTCCTGACTCATAAAACCAACAGCATTCAAGGCAGAGTAATAGGCTAATACACAATGCCCCTTGCTGACTATAAGCCTGTCCCGGATCTCATCTTCAGGATGATTGACATCAAAATTAAGAATACCGCCATATAGAGCTGCAAATATCTCTATCGAGGAGAGACCGCCACCTATATGTGATCCGTTCTTTCCGCTCTTATATGCCATCTCCAAGGCTTTCAGACGCAATCGTTTAGCAAGTCCTTTTCCTTCCATAACCATTATCTTGATGTGGCTAAGCGCAAATCATGACCGCCTCCATCCACTTTTATTGTTTCTCCTGTAATATATGAAGATTTGTCTGATGCGAGGAACAAACATACCTCTGCTATTTCTTCAGGCATTCCGAAACGATGTAATCCAAGTCCCTTTTTAATAAACTCTATTGCATCATCATTTAATTCATCAAGCATTTTCGTTTGTGTCAGGCCGGGGGCTACTGCATTTACTCTGATGCCTGCACTACCCAATTCCCGAGCCAGTTTCTTAGTCGCTATAACTAAAGCTGCTTTACTGGCTGCATATTCCATTTGGGATGTATCCTCGCCCCATGCAGATATGCTTGTGATATTTAAAATACTTCCGCTCCCCTGTCGCATCATTGACCGGCAGATTAATTGTGTCAACTCGATAGCACTGAAGAAATTCACATCCATCACCTTGCGGATATCCTCCATCTTTGTCATTGAAAACAATCTGTTGGGGCTAACTATGCCGGCAGCATTTACAAGGATATCGATAGGGACTTTCTCTTTTAAAATCTCTTTGACTCCAGCCTTGATGGAATCTGAATTGCTTAAATCAATGTGAACAGGACGAATCCAAATGCTATTCTCAACTTCAAGTTGACGAATAGTATTTATAAAGGCCTCATCATCGTGATGGATAACAGCCCAGCAGTTACAACCGTTTTTTGCGAACAATTGCAACGTTGCCAAACCAATACCGCTTCTGGCACCAGTGACAATGGCGTTCTTTCCATCTAGCACTCTTTTCTCCATCCTTAGATCTCAACGTCGTACTTCTTCAGGATTTCTTTACCCTTCTCGTATGAAGAGAAATCCACAATGTCATCAGTCTCCAGCATGATGTCAAAAGCATCTTCCAACTCTGCCATCAGTGTCATGTGGCCGACAGAGTCCCATAGCTCTACGCCCTGATATTGCAAGTCAATTAACTCATCCTCGCTAATCTGTAGTGTATCACAAAAAGCCTTGTTGTATTTTTCTAAATTAGTCATTTTTTTTGTTTTTTAATTTGTTATACTTATTTATAAATCGTTGCCTGTTATTATTTGATTCGTAATTCTCTTTCAACAAAGAATATTCTTTATCGCCTATTTTCTGAGATCCGAGAAATTCTGCGAACCTTATTGCTCTTTTATTAGACGATAATATGTGAGAACGTAGTTCGTTATATCCCAATTCTTCGAAATAGTAATCAAATAGACATAAATGAGCCCGATAGGAAACATCTGTATTCAAGTATTTGTCAGAATAGATAAAGATGCCTCCTTCACCTGACAAACTATGTTCGTCTATGTCTTTTATGTTGATTAAGCCGATTTCTTCCCCCTTGTACACTATGATGTAATAGAGATTCCTTTCATTGTCAATACTTCGAAACCATTTCTTTTGCATTTCACTCGTTATTTCTTGACGGAATTCCATAAACTGTGAGATTTTGGGGTCGTTTCTCCAGTTTCGAACCATCTCGATTTTATCTTCCGTCAGCCTTTGCAGGACTACATCATATTTCTCTAATCTGTCTTTCATTACCCTATATTAAGTTTTTCTTTTACAATATATACTGGACGATCTTTTACTTTGTCAAATACCCTTCCTAAATATATGCCTACCATTCCAATAAGAGATATTAAAATACCGGCAATCAACCACAGAGAAATTATCAATGTGGTGAAGCCACTCACCCCAATACCACCTGCAAGATAGCGAATCAAATAGTAGACTGCCAGAAAGATAGATACAATAACAATATAAAAGCCCAATTTTAATGCCATTCTAAGAGGCTTGTTGGAAAAAGCTATGATATTGTCAAATGCTAAGGAGAACAATTTTGCCCAGTTGTAGCCAGAAGTCCCTTCGGCTCTTGCATCCTTTTCTACAGGATGGTAGCCTATTTTGAATCCGACCCAACGAACCTCTATGGGAAAACACTTGATATAGTCACCCATACTCAAAACAGCATCTATTACTTTCCGATGATAGATGCCGAAATTGTTTGTCTTCTTGTCAACAGGTGAATCTGTGAAATAAGCGAATACATAATTGAAAGCCCGTGAGGTGAATTTCTTCATGAACGTATCATCGCGTTCAATGATTTCCGCAAAGACGGTATCATAACCCTCTTGGGCTTTCTTGTATAGATTTGGAATCTCCTCTGGCCTGTCCTGAAGGTCACAATCCATAACAACCACCCATTCTCCTTTGGATTCTGCCAAACCAGCTGTAATAGCATAGTGTTGGCCAAAGTTGCGGGATAGGTTAATGCCCTTCACCTTTTGGTCGTAGGCACAGATTTCTTTCATTTTAGCCCATGAGTTATCTGGAGAACAGTCATTTACGAGTATGATTTCATAGTCATCCGTTATCTGCTCAACAGCAGCAGATATACGTCGAACCAGTTCATTGAGCATCTTCTCTCCCTTGTAGATGGGGGATATTATTGAAATGTGCATAATCTTATTATGATTTACATTTGTTGTTAGTGCTTCTTCCTTATACCAAGCAGGTATCGCGACGTAAAAGTGCTTTTTCGAATTATTTCTCCAATAAAGATGCTTACCGCCATGATTGATATCGTTAAGAGGCTTCCGAGTATAAGTTGCAGTATCAGTCTGCCATCTAAATATGATGTAATATAGGGCATGTTTGGAATGAAGAAATAGTGAATAAAGTATATATCCAGTGTCCGTCTTCCTATGAAGCGCATTCCGCGTGACCACTTAGAGTAATCTGATTGAAAAAAGTTCTCGTAATAGTAAAATAGGCTGAAAGAAAGTAAAATAGCCAAATATGGAATAGTGGTCCGTACCATCCACATCAAGGCTCCGTAAGGAGAAATGAACTTTTTGAAAAAGATTGTCATGGTTGCCAACAATAGTAAAAGACAAACACCGGTAAACCAGTCTTCCTTTACTATCTTCAAGAATTTCGCATTGTATTTTTTGCAAATGATGCCAAAGACGAAGAATTGCAAGAACTCAGTGAACCGCACACCCTCAAAACATTTAATAATGTTTGCCGTGCCATCAACATAGCCGAAGCCAACCATCACCGCACAAACGATAGACGAGATTACTAACACAGTGGTCATAACTGCATCTGTTGTGTATCGTCCTATCAGGTATGCCAGATAATAGACCATGAAGAACTCAAACAATACGAACGTGAACCAATAGCCCATAAAGATGCCCCCACCTCTGTTCATAACAGTATTGTAAGTTACGTCATGGATAATGGCAAATGTTGCATAGAATAGTGAGGCGGGCACTACTAATGTCATGGTTTTATTTATCATCTCCCTCCTCAGACACAACTCCCTATTGTTGTAAGCAACATAGCCACTGATGAAGAAGAACAATGGCATGTGAAACGAATAGATTATTTGGGTTAGCAAGGCGTGTCCTAGATTGAATCCCATAAGTAATACATGACCCAATATCACGAGAAAGATGGCAAACCCTCTCATGCCGTCAATAAATCCTATTCTCATAATTAATTATTATATCCGTAAATATAGGTAATCGCTTAAAATAGCTGGTTTATTCCTATATTGGTTGTCATTTCCAAGTTTCCATTAATCGTTTAAGATCACATGCTAAACTGTCTGAGAATAATTCAGCCCCCCTTCGATTCAAATGCATTGCATTGTAGAAATATGTCGTATCTTTGCAGATTTGCATATAAGTGTAATCCAATATAGGAATATCATATTTATCGGCAATCCGTTGATACAATTCGTGCATATATGTCTGGTTGGAAGTCTTCATTGTGGCTCCAATATATTGAGGAGTATAAACCAAAACTACTCTGATTCCTTCTGATAACGCTTCGGCAAGATAATTATCAAACATTCTAATCGTTGTATCATTGGGAGAAAATTTTACTTCCTTCATCTTTTTAAATTGTAATCCATTCCAATGTTGCCGATCCCCATTAGTCAGTTTTGGGGGCTCTTTGGTTATCGGAAAAAGAGAACGATATCGATACATCGGAACATATTTCTCCCAAATAGTGAAAGGCTCAGATTCGAAAAATTCTTTTCTCACGTTGTAATTCCAAAAGTAAGGGAATAAATGTTCTCTTTGGAAACCTGTTTTCCCTTCTAATGACCAGGCATCAATGTTTTGTAATATCATCTTGGGTTTTCGGTTGTATCGACGAAACAGATTGTACATATGTATCTGCCGAATAATAGGACTCCCATCAATACCAAGATTATATGTTTCTACACCCAGAATGCTGTCAAGAATAAGTGGATAGATATGAGCCTTTGCTCTTGAATTTCCCATTATAATAATGTCTGCGTCAATCCGCGAGTGCATTAAATCGTACCAAGCTTCACTCTTGCTATCATTGGATTCTTGAATTCTCTCTGAGAGTATATAGTCCCCCCCAAGCATGAGCAAATGGGGTGGAAAAACAAAAGCCAAGAAGGTAATGATGAATTTCCTCATTTCTAATTAAAATTGAAAATATATAAAGGTCTGACTATCTGTAACCGAATATTTGAAAATCAGGATAAGCAGAATATAATATATACCCCATCTTACAAGCCTATAAAAGAATGGGTTCTTATTTGGAAATAGAAGCACATGTTGTTTGTCCCGCTGTAGCCATTCAACCAACATCAACAAACTCCCATATATTACCCATGCCCCAAAGGTCTTGTCTCCCAAGAATGGATTTGTAAACATACAGCATATATAGTCTATCGCCTGCGACATCGATTCCGCACGGAATATTATCCAGCCTATGACGGCAAAGCAAAACGTCATAGTCATCTGAAGGGCCTCCTTAATGCTGGGTAGGTATCTGCCGTATGCCACCACATGTTGGTATTTCGTGTTGATGCCAAATAAGTTGTAAATGGCAAGTAATGTTGCATGAAACAAGCCCCAACAGACGAAGTGCCAACTTGCTCCGTGCCATAGACCACTGATGCCCCATACGATATAGACATTACGAATGATTTTCCACTTGTCACACCTGCTTCCTCCCAATGGGAAATAGATATAGTCTCGGAACCAAGTTGTCAGCGAGATATGCCACCTGCGCCAGAATTCAGGTATGCTGCGCGAGAAATACGGATAGTTAAAGTTGCGCATGAGGCTAAATCCGAATAGTCGGGCACAGCCGATGGCAATATCTGAATAGCCGGAGAAGTCGCAATAAATCTGGAATGTGAACAATACGCCAAGCATGAAAAGTCCAATACCAGGAGTATCTTGGTACTGTCCCCAGTAATCATTGACAATAGTTGCGCAATTGTCGGCTATAACGAGCTTCTTGAAAAATCCCCAAAGCATCTGCCTACAGCCATCGACGGCTTTTGCATAGTCGAACTGGCGGCTGCGCTGGAACTGAGGAAGCAAGTTCGTAGCTCTTTCGATAGGACCAGCCACTAACTGCGGGAAGAAACTGATATAGGCAAAAAACTCAATGATGTCGTGTGTAGCCGGGAGTTTCTTCTGGTACACGTCAATCGTATAGCTAAGGGCCTGAAACGTATAGAAGCTGATGCCGACAGGCAGAATGATTTTCATTGTCACCCAGTCAAGATGATACCCTAACATGGAGGTGAATAGCCTGTCAAGATTCTCAACGAAGAAGTTGTAATACTTGAACATTCCAAGAATGCCAAGGTTCAAAATGATGTTTCCTGCACTAACAGCCTGTTGCCATCGTCTCCTTCCGTCGTAATGCTCCAACAGCAGTCCACTACAATAACTGCACAACGATGTGATGGCAATGAGAAAAAGGAAACGCCAGTCCCACCAGCCATAGAAAACATAGCTTGCTACGACGACAAGTAGATTCTGCCATTTTCGTGTGCGAAACACGAACCAATAGAGCAGGAACACTATTGGCAGAAAAATTAAGAACTCGAACGAATTGAAAAGCATAATCTTAGTTGTCTATCGTTCTTTCATAGCATTTCATAATACCTTTTCTTCATTATATTCGCTGGCCAAATAAGTCGGTCGTTTCTTGGTCTCAATAAAAATACGGCCAATATATTCGCCTAATATGCCTATACATAGAAGTTGAACACCTCCTAAAAATAGCATAACACTTACCAGGGTTGTAAATCCTTGCACAGGATCACCAAAGATAAGAGTCTTGCTTATATAGAATATGATGAAACAAAGGGCTCCAAACGCTGTTATCGTCCCAAGAATAGTGGAAAAGCGTAGGGGAGTGGTTGTAAAAGAAGTAATGCCTTCTATTGCAAGATTGAATAGGTTCCAAAAACTCCATTTACTTTCCCCTGCGACACGGTCATTTCTATTGAAAATGATTTCTTTCTTCTCAAAACCAATCCAGCAAAAGAGTCCTTTTGTATAACGCTCAGACTCACGAAGTTTCTTAAGTGCTTCGATACATTGACGGTCCAACAAACGGAAATCACCGACATTCTGTAATATGTCAAATCTGGTTGCATGATCAAGGATACGATAGAACATCAACGAGAATTGCTTCCTAAGCCAAGATTCTCTTCCTCTATTTTCACGTTTTGCATATACATCCTTATATCCTTCTTCCCAATATTTAATCATTTCTGGAATAAGGGAAGGAGGATCCTGCAAATCTGCGTCTATAATAATCATACAATCTCCCGATACATAATCAAAACCGGCTAACATTGCATTCTCTTTACCAAAGTTTCGTGAGAGATTGACGTATGACAACCGCTGATCTGCGGCCCGGAGAGCCTTGATAATAGACAGTGTGTGATCTTGGCTTCCATCATTTACAAACAGTACCTCCCATTCATAGTCTTTTCTGTTATCCATCAGTTCCTTTAACTCAGGATAAAGGAGTGGAAGGGACAGCTCTTCATTATAACAAGGAACAAGAATAGATATTTTTTTCATATATAATCACTAATTACTGAAAATGGACGGATTCTTGACGCAGGCGATATAATTTCAAATCCCCGTTCTTCTTAACGAACTCGTATCGTGCTTTAATAATATCATCGATTTTTGTTTTTTCACCCTTCACCAATAACCATTCTGCATCACCTGAGAATTTCTGACGTACTTTGGGGAGAAGTGATTTACCCATACCAGTCTGGAAGTCTTGAAAGACAAAGAACGGATAATAAGGGTGGATGTCTTCGTAAAGATACCAGTCGGCATTGCAATTGTATGCAGCAAAGGACTGTTTGTAGTCAGAAGGAACGTCCTTCATCATCGTTCTAAAACTTTCCAATTCGGTATTATCTCTATACATGTGATTAAACAGCCACAAGACATAGATGGCACCTGCAAACACGATGGCTGAATATCCGATTGTGCCTGACCGATATGTCCACCGTGTTAGGGCATCCTTTTTTGCTGCATATAATCGATGTAATTCAATAAGGGCGATACATGGGAAGGGCAGACATATTGTGACATAATGACCGTAGCCATTACTCATTAAAAACCAAACCATACATAATGCAGACATGGATAGCCATAATATACCGGCAAATTTACGTGGAGAGTTCATTAAAAACATGAGAACAGAGACAATCAAAAGGAAATAACAATTTTCAAATCTCAAAATAATGTTTGCTAATCCTTTAAATGACGTCACGTTAAAACCTGAATTCCCTGCATATTCTGCATTATATAAAAATGTACCATACCACATATCATACAGGGCATCGTTCTTGTAGAAATAAATGACAAAGGGCAATGTCACCAACAGAAAACCTCCAGCAAAGGCAATGAAACTGCCAAGAATGTTTCTCCATTCCCCCTTCTTTAATAAGTAAATGGCAATAACAAGGCTTGCCATGCAGATTCCTACTGCATTTGTCAAACGAGTCATTAAACTTAAACCTAATACAATACCATAAATAAATCCGTATCGTAAAGGATGGGGAACTGGTGAACCGGATTCTGATACACGATCAACCCATTGAATCATGCCATAATATGCCAGGCATAAGGGTATCAGCATCCATTCTTCTACTGTATTCTCGCATACTGGGGCAATGCTAATAAGGACAATTGAAGTGAAGAGGAAAGAAGTCGTCTTGCTAAATTCTATACGGAAGGTTAATAACAATATCCATGAAACTATTGTGATGTTGATGATTTGCAATGCGAATATCCCTAATTGATTACCTGTCATCAAATAGCCCATAGCATCAATAAAAAAGATCCAAGGTCCTTTTTGGTCCCAAACATCTATATATGGAATTCTCCCCTCTGCCCAATACTTTCCTATTATTTGAAATATTGCCGAGTCACCGGCACAAGGCTCATGATAAAGGAATGTTGTGGAGGTAGAGAATACTGTAACAACGATAAACGATATTATAAAAAGGGAAAAATATGGAATATACTTCTTCATATGATAAAATGTAAAACAGTGTTGTATAATATTCATGCCCTATATAATGGAAAGTATGAACTGTTCATGTCTAGATCTTTGTCGCTTTCCATCCTTTCGGCAACTAACTCATTATACTTTTGTTGGTCAAAGATTTCCTTACCGATTGAAAACGTATAGTTTGATTTGCGGTTAAATGCTGCTTTAAACTTATACAGGTTGTCTTCGCCGCTTCCGACGCCACCGCCAAGGTGAAGAGTCTTAAAGCCATGCTCGTAGCCCCAAAGTGCAGCCTTGTAGAGCAGTAGGTTAGATGGTGCAAGATGGCGATATTCTTTCTTAGAACCAGACAGATGATAATGCATTTGCTTGTTCGCGAAAAGCATGATACTCATTGCAATAATTTCATCGTTCAAGACAGCGTAAAACATTTCATAGTTATCATGTAGGTCTTTATGAATACTTTCGTAGAAGGCTTCTTCAAAAAAATAGTATCTTTCTGCGACAACATTCTTCATCGTGTCATTATAGATTCTTTTAAACTCAGCTAAAAGATCTAATCCTTTACCATGTCTTATTTCAATTCTACTCTTCTCAGCCTTCCGAATCATATTACGGTTCTTGCTGGTAATATTATCCCATACTATTTCAGGAGAAGACAGGTCAAATGCCACTGTTTTGCCAAGATCTATCACTGTTGAAATACTTTTCATTGGGATAGCATTCGTCAATATAGGGTGATACCTCACAAAATTATCTACGATACCTTCTTCATTCATCTTGGCAACGAAAGCGGTCCAGAATTCCCTCAGACTATTTTCCGACGCTTCACCCTCAAATATTACGCCACCATATCCATACGGAGTAGTGCTGTCGAAGTATCCTTCGATAGCAGTTTCTCTTTTCATATACACATAGATAGCTTTCAGCCTGTCTGCTTCGTAGTAGAGCAGTTGCGGGTCACCATCACCGTGTATTTGAAAGGCCTTGACATAACCGCTAAGATAGTAAATGTCATACCCGTCAAATGACTTTACTGTTTCGTCCCATTTTGCAGAATGGGTTAAATCAATAATCTTTATCACGTCTTATAATACTGATTCTATAATTGATTTCATAGTCTTAATATCTTCTTTCGTATACCTTGCATCACAATGGATTGAGAGCATATTACGGGAGAATCTAGTGACATTGCCTTCTGTCTGTGGAGGTATGTTCCAAAGGATAGCCGGGTAAATCTGATGCTCAATCAAAGCTTTCCTGACTTTGTCCCTATAATTTTGGGTGTCAAAGATAAGAACTAAAGAGAAGGGATAGCATCCGTCGTCCTCATATTTGAGGACTCTTACCCCATCTGCCTTTATATCACGAAGCAACTCCCAATTCTCACGTTTCTTTCCATACCATTCGAGAACATTGAATGAATGCAGATAATCTTTGCTCCTTTCGTCCAAAGCAGAAACAGGTGAAGTGTCAAAAAATGATTCTGTATTTACATACCCATTACGAAAGACCGCTTTCTCCACGTCCTCACCCGCAAGATAACGAGCTTTTAGTCTCATAGCCTCCCATCTTAAAGCTGCTATCCGATCGTTTTCTTCATTTTTATCAGGAGATTTAGGAAGTTTCAACCCTACGGGTGACCATAGAATTCCGCCTTCAGGTATCGGTAATGTTTTACGCAAAGAGGCTATACACCAGTCTGCCTGACTATTCATAGCCCAATCGCCTATTAAATCGTGGGTATGATCTTCTATGACTGCAGCAACGGAATATTTCCTGGAGCTCCTATACGAACGCGTTCCAAAATAATTGACTCGCAATAGGGCATCTGTTGGCTTAAAATATCCATTCTTTTGGATAGCTTCCAACGCTAGATTATCATCTTTAAAACCTGGATAATCTGTATAAAAACGCAGATCCAAACCGGCTTGCTTCAACGATGCCACCACTTCATAGCAGAAATACTCTGGTATCCAGAGTCGCTTCCAGCCCTGAGTATGATACAGGTGAATTAATGCCTGTCTGCCATCCGCGTACAGGTTGGCACATGGATGGAAGTCATAAAGCGTTTTTTCAGCCCCCGAAGTGGGTGCTATGAAATGGAAATCCGAACCGTATTCTTTCATTTGCCTTTATTCTCTTTCCATTCAAAATAATCACTACGAAGAATTGCAATGGCAATCTCGTCATGATATTGATTGTTTTTAAATACTTGTTGCCTGAAAAGGCCCTCTTCCTTCCAACCGCATTTTTTATATAGTTTCTGTGAAGGTATATTGTATGTCAAGATGCCTGTAATAAGTCTATTGAGTTGTAATTCCTCAAAAGCATAATACATAGTGCCACATACTGCATCATATCCAATTCCATGACACTTAGGTGCATCCGCGATAAGCTTGATACCATGAAAAGCATTTCTGTTTTTCCAGTCTATATCCGTCAGTGTAGATATACCGACAAACTTTCCCTCAAACTCGATTGCAAAACGCTGATTATTTTTATTTCCTTGAATCCTTTCAAACCAACTCTGCTGTTCGATACTGGAAACTGGGAAACTCCATCCAACAACCATTCTTTCTATTTCAGGATCGTTGAGGGTTGACCTTAATAACTCCATGTCATCACGCTCTAAAGCGCGGAGAACAATTTTACCATATTTGATATTCATAATGAAATGGTTTTAAATTCTTACAATATTTACATAATTCATTGCATTTTATTAATTCTATCTATGAACCCTAAATCATCGACTTCTTGCATGTTGCCTGCACCCTCACCAATGTCAGATCTTTTGAGGATATTCATGATGGTCATCCAGAAAATCTTTATATCAAGCGCCAGTGATAGATGATCAACATACCACACGTCATATTCAAACTTCTTGCTTAACAAGAGTAAATTCCGCCCGTGTACTTGTGCCCATCCTGTAATTCCCGGCCTTACTTCATGCCTTCGCGCTTGCTCTGGTGTATACAAAGGCAGGTATACTATTAATAGCGGCCTTGGTCCTATCAGTGCCATGTCGCCCTTCACGACATTCACCAGTTGAGGTAGCTCGTCAATGCTTGTCGAACGCACGAACTTACCTATTTTGGTCAGTCGCTGCTCGTCAGGCAGTAGCACACCGTTTTCATCACGCTCATCTGTCATGGTCTTAAACTTGAAGACTCTGAAGATTATTCCATCCTTCCCAGGTCTCTCCTGTAAAAAGAAAGCACGCCTCAGCCAAGCCTTGGGTGTCCAGTTCCTCCAATTCCTTCCTTCGGTTTTGAATGGGCGTGGATGGCCAATCCAAAGTGCAACTATGAATAGAATTGGGGAAAAACAGATCAGCGCAATCAGCGCAATCCAGAAATCTATGAATCGTTTAAAAAAAAACTTATACATGAGTTTTTATAATACAACGTTGAGGTAACATTTGAGAGCGACTATTCGTTCAGGATTATCTGATCATATACCTGAATGACTTTTTTTATATCAAATCTTTCAATAGCCAGTTTCCTGCTTTCTAATGACATATTACGTTTTTCTTCGTCGGACAGTCCTATGTACCTTATCATCGCTTCGGCAAGCGTCTTCGCGTCCTTTATTGGCACGACATATCCATTCTTTCCGTTAATGACAGTCTCCCTGCATCCAGGATGATTAGTCGTAATAATGGGTTTCCCCACAGCACACGCCTCCATAAGGGAACGGTTTAGCCCTTCGGAATAATAAGAAGGAATACATACGACCAAGCCTGAGGTCTTATAGTAAGAAAGCATGTTATCTGTTGTTCCCAGATAATCAATAATTCCACTGCTTACATCACTTTCAACCTGTTTTTTAGTGATTGCTCTCGGATAACCCAAGTCGAAGCCACCTATAACCCAAAACCTTATATGGGGATATTCCTTTTTTACGTATTTTGCAGCCTTTACAAACTCGTTGTATCCTTTCTCCTCAATCAATCTTGCGATGAATAAAAAGGTAGTGTCTTTAGATTGATTTTCAAAGAAAGTGTAATGTTTAAGACTAACTCCTTCGCCCCCTTGTAAAAGAATTAGTTTTCTTTCGTCGCACAGATGCCTTCTCTTGATGACTTCAAGATTATCTTTGTTCAGGAGAAGTATGTTTTTTGAACACCTCATGCCGATTCTGTATAGCATTCTGGCTAATCTTGATGAAATCTTATTGTTGGTAAATGTGTATCCTAAGCCAGCAATCATAGAAGAACAGGGCGTTCCTGTCATCTTTGCAGCTATAGACCCATATATGTTTGGCTTGATGGTATAATTGAATATATAATCAGGTTTTTCTTTCCAGAGTATCTTTAGCAGTTCTATAAAAAAAATCAAGTCCGCGATAGGATTTGTTGAAGTCCTTTTCATATTTATGGGTATAAAAACGACACCAGAGGGAAGATCTTTAATATAATTCTCTTCGCCCTCACATGGAGTGACAACGACGACTTCATTACCTTTTTCTATATAGTGTTCCAGCAAATTCTTGCGAAAAAGTATTATGCCGATTAGATTATTGTTGCAGAATAGAATCTTCATATTCTTTTTTTCAATATTAACGTCAACCTGAACCCTTAAGAGCTTGCTAACCCTTTATAAACCATATTATACGCATCTACCATTGTTGATATGTCGAACTGTTTTGCCCTTTCGAGACAATCTTCTGCAACACGCTGATAGTACTGCCTGTCATTATGCAGTCTTTGGATGATGTTGGCCAATGCCTCTGCATCTTCGTGCGGAAACAGAAGACCATAGCCCTGTGTTACTTCGCGCAATCCGTTGACATCGCTGGCAATAAAGGGCTTGCCGACTGACATACCTTCGATGTTCGAGAGCGACATTCCTTCCCAGTGCGATGACATCACCACCACATCAGCTGACTTAAGAATATTTGCCACATTTGTCCGCAGACCCAGAAACTTCACGCAGTTTTGGAGTCCAAGGTCATCCACCAGTGCCTCAAGCACTTTTCGCCTATCGCCATCTCCCACAAGCCATAGTTCAAATTTATCCTTGGGAAGTTTTGATATTGACCAGATGACAGTATCCTGATCTTTTGCTTCGCGGAATCCGGCAACCATCACTATGACAAACTTGTCTGTCTTGAGGCCATCCAAGGACTGAGCATTTCTGAAAGCCTCCACATCTACACCGTTATTGATGGTACAGATGTTGTTTTGCTTTCCTTTTAGATACAATCTTAGCGTTTTTTCTGCTATATCTGATATGCAAACCACAGAATCATACTGACGGTACATCCATTTGTCTAACAGACGTAATATACCACCATATTCTCGTTTTCTGTTATTAGTACTATGCTCGGTCGTAATAATTCTTTTCTTACATATGATATTCGCTATTGCTACAAATAACTGCGGAGATGAGTTATGTGTATGGATAATGTCGTACTTCCTCATTATTATTGTGAGTTTAACGATATACCATGGGTTGTAATAAGAACTGCCTAATTTGTATATCTTACACTCAGGGTGTTCTCTTTCCAACTTTTCCATCAATGATGTATTTATCCCATTGAACACAACTAAATCCACTTCGTGCCCCTTGGCCATTAGTCTTGGAATCATGTTGCACACCAAGGTCTCTGCACCATTTGTATGAAGCGAGGTTATGACGTGAAGTATCTTCATCTCTTTATTAATGTCAAATCTCGTAAATGCATTGCGTACCCCAATGGTGCTGTCCAGTGGTACCACCATTTCAGCTTAGGCAAGTCCTCGTTAGAGTGGTAACTGCATGACATCCTGAATCGCCAGTAGTTGATGGCGGCTTTAATTTTCGATGCGAACGGAATAGCATAGCTGTTCAGTTCCGCGTATGTCATCATCGATGCAATGGGACTGTTCATTCTCGTTCGTGTGATATTTGCCGTTATGCCCTGTTCCTGATATTCTGCTATATAGATCGGTTTGTTAAAATATCGCATCCTGTATTTCTGTGCGATGCGGAACCACACAAGCTGTTCAGGACAGAATCGTTCTCCTTCTATTTCCGGGAAGGGAAATTCTTTTAGAACAGATGTCCGGAACACCTCTTTCAGATCGCCCGTCACGTGATGTCTCAGTCGTATATCTATAGCATTACAGTCAATAGTGTCCTTTGGCAGTCCACTACCGACTATTTCTCCCTTATCAAAACAGTCAAGGCCAACAACCCCAGCAATACTCTTGTCTTCTCTTATCTTTTCAAACGCTGCTGCTACTATCTCTAATGCGTCATCTTGCAATCTGTCATCACTATCAGCGATGAAAAACAATTCACCTTTTGCAACCTTCACCCCTCGATTAACTGCCTTATGCTTCCCTCCATTCTCCTGATAAAAGTAACGAGTAGAAAATGAATTGAGAATTGAGAATTGAGAATTGAGAATTGAATTCACCCACTCCTGCGTCCCGTCTGTAGATCCATCGTCAACGATAAGCCACTCAAATTCCTTGAATGTCTGTCTGCAAAGGCTTTCATACAGCCTAGGCAATAGATGTGCCCTGTTATAGGTAGGTGTAAAGACAGTAATCAGCATGATTCTTAAAGTACTTTTTTGTAGATAATCATTACTCCGTGCCAGGCAAGTAATCGTAATTGATCGAAGAATGTACATGCCAGATACACAGCGGCAAGAGCCAATAGTAACATGAAGCAGTAAGCCAATCCGACATACTGCCCATATATAAAGTTCATGATTGACATCAAATAAGGATATATATAAGGGTTGTAGTGAATTAAATAGACAGTGAAGCACGAAACAGCTAACCAATTAACTATCCTGCTCTGGATTTTTATTTTTTTGAAGCTAAGCAAAAGAAAGACAGAAGCCAATATTGCCATGGGATTGTCATCTCTTATCTGCCTGGCAGCATGGTCCAGCTTCCATAATGAAAATGTCGCTATGCTGGATATAATTAGGACTGCTGCAATGAACAGCCAAAGTGCATTTTCCTCAACCCATACTATTGGATACTTTCTGAAATAGGCAGCTGTAAGATAGATAAAAGAGAAGAGTATAATACTATACCCATTGTAATAATCATACCAGGCGGTAAGCCAGCTAAAAAAGCATTGGAAGAGTAATAGCGATAGCAAAACTGTCTGAAAGCTCCTCTTTGATACATTCTCTACAAAAGAGTTCAAAATAGGCGATATAAGATAAAGGCCCAAATAACCGATGATAAACCAATAACCATCATACAACCCCAAACTGTATTTTATGCCCATAGCATCAAAAGTGGCAATATTTAGGGAAATGAAAACTCCATAAACGGTCCAGAGAACAAACAATACGTGAAAAAGATACCGTGCAAATCCTCTCATATTAAATCTGATGCCAAACCATCCCGATATCGCTATAAAGATTCCAACTCCCATAGTAATCACACAACTCTGCATGACTTCAACAAAGGATTGAATAGGATGCAGATTGATAACTGAAGCGCAGGGGAACGGGTGAAGCCGTGAATAGGTGTGTCCCATCATCACTAAAAATATGGCAATGATTCTCAGCATTTCCAAATTCGATTGTCTTACATGCTGCTGCTTAGTCTTATCGGTAGAACTTGTCAATATCATAGTTGTGGTCGTATTCGTAGTGTGCCCATGTGAAATCACCCTCGCGGTGTCCATTCGTGAAAAATGTTTTGTAAGGATATAGGTTAAGATAATTCTGCCATGCATTATAAACACGCAAATATAAAAATAGGCTTATAATCATGATGGCGATGGCTGTTGCAGTTACCTTGTGCCGGTATGTAGCAATATAAGTCAGTGTGGAAATCATAGCTATCATATAATACCAACTTATACGCCCTCCGTTTTCAGACTTAACAAAGAATAGTAATATCCCACAGAAAATCAAGGCTGCGTTCGTCATTACAGTCTGTTCTTCTGTCTCTGTGATGAGTTCATAATTCTTCAAAATAAAGAAAAGGAAGAATACTGCTTCTATCAAATAGGCTATTCGGAATCCAGATGTCTCTTCCGAGTTATATTGCCCTCTTCCATCATCCATGACACTACCATACGCGTCAAATAATGCAGCAGGACCTCCTGTGAGCCCCAATAGTAGCAAACCACCCATCACGAATAGAATCGTTCTTTTTTCAAAGATCTTAATAGGAACCCAATAAAGTGGCAGTAGCATCATCGCTGAGCTGTGGAATGTAGTAGCTATGAAAACGACGATAAGGAATCGTTTCATATCACGTTCTGTAACATATCTGATAGCCAGCCATCCAATACTTGCCCCAAGTATTTGTCGCAGATAGGTGAAGGAGAAGAAAAACCACAAGCCTAAAAATAGGATGATAGCAAAAGCATAATTGTATGTATGCCGCTTTAATGAGAAATATAGACATATATATATGATAAGTGTGACAACCAATATAAAAATATATCTGTTTGCAGTAAAAAGCCCCACTCCTATATTCAGAAAGCAATACCCGAACTCTTTACCGTACATGCGAAACAATGCAGTAGTAGTAAAGATATTCTTTCCGTCCCTCATTGCGTCTGTCAATTCATCGAAACAAGCGCCATAAATATACCTGTCGAATCCACCAAACATATCTGAGATGCCTACAAATATGGCAAGGAATGTCATTCCCCACATCAATACTCCTTTTGATTGCGGGTTATTTATTGTACCTACATAAAGAAGTACTGTCACAAAAAAAATGGTAAGATATAGCCACATAAAAGTTCTTTTTATAATGAAAACATTTCTTTTGCCAATAACTGACGGTCGTGATACTTCAGTACAACGTTTTGCCCCTTATGAGCCATCATTTCATATTTCCACCTATTGGAAGGGATATCCATCAGCACGTCAATCACCTCTTGTGGCTGACGATATTCGATGCACGATACCCCATCCTCTACCGCAATATTCTCCATAGCGTATGGAGTGCCGATCACTAAAAGTCCATTAGCTAACGCATCCAGCACCTTTCCCTTCGTTCCGGTGCCTATAGCAATCGGTGTAATCTGAATGTCATGCTTACAGATTTCCTCAATATAGTCTGGAGCGAACCTAATGTGCTCCACCTCCCATCCTGCATCTTTTAAAGTCTCCACATGTTCTTCCCATCCTTTACCTAGAAAAGTAATGGCATAGTGCGAAACTAATTCTTCACTCTTTACTCTTAACTCTTCACTTAAGAGGTCTGCCTCTTGTTTCATATAATAATTATATTGCCCTGCAACCAATACCTTCATTTTCGGCTGATGGAAATGCTTTGCAGTGATGTCAAAAACCATCTCGTCCTTTGGAGAGAGGGTAGGGGGGAGGTTCCTCACTTCATAGTGCGGATGTCTTAGGTATTTTACCTTCACTTTCGGATTAATCTGTTGTAAGTGTCGCACATCCTCTTCACCTACTGCGTAATAGGTGAAGTCCTTGTCAGTGCAAAAGTTACGCTCCATTCGCGCATACTTCCGATACATCAAGGCACATTTCCAATAATTCAAGGGGTTATTCATTACAAACCGTTGTCCCAGCATCCGATAATAATATAGTGATTCCGAATCAGGTCCAACCTGAATACGTCTATAACCAGGAAACTGTTTGACAATCCGTGACAATTCCTCCTGATATACCCATATTAGGTCTGGTTTTTGATCTTTTATCTCCTTTACAAAGCATTGCGCTAACTTTATATAATTCACAAACGGATATTTCAAGAATAATCTCAAGAATAGCAGATGTAACTTAAACATCCACTGATACCATTTTGGCAGTGGCATCACCTTGATCATCACTCCCAATTCCTTTTCTACTTCGACTATCTTCTCTTTCGACAATTTGTTCGAATTGAATGAATAAATCACTATTTTATGAGAAGAATTTCCGCCCTTTATCAAATGATACGGTAAAGCCGATGTCCCCATTATGTTCTCGGAGGCGGGCGTTATTAATGTAATTAGGTTAATTGTCATTCCACCACGGCGTTAAACAAATCCATCCACTGTTCACGGATGCTGTCAATCCTGAACTTACCAACCATTTCTTTCGCTTTGCCCCCCATCTGTTTGCGCAATTCGTCATCCTCTATCAACTGGCATATTTTGTCTGCCATTGCCTGAATATCACCTACATCTTTTATGAGAAATCCGTTTTCACCATTTTCAATAATTTCGCCAGGTCCAGATGGACAGTCGAAGGCAATTAGGGGCAAACCGCATGATGAAGCTTCCAACAGCGCTAGAGGCATACACTCAGCTCGTGAACTCATTACAAACAGCGAATGATTGGGATATTCTTTCTCAATTTGTATACTGCGACCGCATAGCGTAATGCTTTTAGATAGGTTTTCTGAATCTATCTGCTCTTGCAAATCATTCCTCTGCATTCCTTCACCAAATATATTCAGGTGCCAGTCGGGGTGTCTTGAGGCTACTAACTGCCAAGCATCAATCAGATAGTCATAACCTTTCTGGTAATCCAGTCGTCCTACCGAAATAACTGCTTTGGCGCTTAAGTCAGATAACTGCAAAGCATCTACGGTTATGGGATTATAAATGGCAATGGCATTATGGACATATTTCTTCCATCTGCTTTGCTCGGTTTTAGAAAGAGCTATCACGCATTTATATTTTCTTGCATAGTAAATACGCTTCCATGTCTGTAGTCTTGCCTTCAATCTTTTTGTGAAACTGGCATTATGGTCCAAATATTGTTCGTTGAAGTCGAGAACAAAATGAAACCACAAAATTTTCCTGCTTCCATCACGAATAGAATGCAAGAAGTCCAAGTCCAGTCCACCTAATGAAATGACCAAATCGAAGTGGTGCTCGATTAAATAGTCAGAAAGCAATTTCTTGTACTCGCTTTTTTTTCTGCGTACAGGGGTCTTGTCATCTATTTTCAAGTCATGCCGTCTTACTTGTGAATTAAGTTTGAAATAATCCGGCAGCCCCTGTTGGAATGCAGTGATTATTGTGATACTGTATGTATCTACCAAGGCATTGGCACAGACGGTCAGCACCCGCTCCATACCCCCAGAGTTAAACATGCTGTCTATAACATACGCTATACTTTTCATCGCCATTTATTTCTTTTTTTCTACAATCCATTTGATTTTCTGGTACAACCTCATTTGTGAAGAGTGTGCCTTAGAGTATAATAAAACCGAGCTAATATATAGGTAGGTAAACACATATGTTTTTTTAAGACGTAAAAATGTGATTGCCATTGGATAGCGTTGATATGGGGTAATTCATCGGTGGTTTGTCCTCCTAGATGTATAATCTTCGGATATGGGAGAATATAGCGTCGAACTCCCTCTTTAGAAAGTCTATACTGCCATTCTCCTTCTTCACCATAAAGAAAAATATTCTCGTCAAATCCTCCTGTTTGGCGAAATAGTATGCTATCAAAAAACATATCAGCTCCCATCACAACCTCGACTTCTTTTACGTTTTTTTTCATCGGTATGTTTTCTTTATGTTTCAGATGGTGCTTATATCGCTTTATGAAATCAGCGATGGTAAATGCAGGGAAATTAAAATGCGAAAGAATATCTACACCATTTAAATATTGTAGATAGCACCCATAAACTGCTTTTTCGGCTTTGCTTTCAGCATAGTCATAGAATTCTTTGATAGCATTATTAGCCAATAATGTATCAGAATTGAGTAGCAAAAAATATTTTCCTTTAGCGGTTTGCATTCCTAAATTGTTCGCATACCCAAATCCACCATTGCGTTCACTATAGATGTAGGTTAACCTTTTGTCTTTCTCAAAGAATTCCTTAGAGCCGTCAGTTGATGCATTGTCAACAAGTATGATTTCATAATTAAGACCATGCGTTTTCTCTACGATGCTGTCTATACACTCGCTCGTCATTTTGCAAGTGTTGTAATTTACAATAATTATTGAAACGTCTATCATCTATAGTCTATCTTTTAAAGCATTCTCAAATTTAGTGGAAGAAATCTCAATATTCAGGCTTTGAATAAAATCATGACCTTTATTGGCTATCCGGTAGCGTAATTCATCATCTTCAATCAGTCTTATGATGTTTGCTGCTAACGTTTCTGCGTCGTCAATAGGGGATACTAAGGCATTTACACCGTCCTTGGCCATTTCCAGATAACCCTTGTTGTCGGTACAAGCCACGGCACATCCGCACATCATTGCCTCGCCCACAGTCAGGCCCCATCCTTCTGAACGGCTGGAACCGACATAAATAGATGCTTCATTGTAAATCCGAAGAAATGTTTCCCTGTCAGGAGATATGTAATATTCATACCATTCAGGCAAAGATTCGGGTTTTTGATAGGCACTGAACAAGGTTACGCGTAACCCACTATGTCTTTTCTTTACTATATCGAAAGCACGGAAGGCTATATCTACACCTTTTTTCAAACTCACATGGTACATATAGATAATCTGGTTACAATTTCTCCTCTCAATCGGGATTACCCTATGAAAAATTGTTGAATCAAAACCATTAGGAACAAAATATGACGGTTCGTTTAATGAATCCAGAATGTCTTTCAGCCAATGGGATATGACAATCTTTTTCATGGCGAAGTGGTAGGTGTCATGCACCCCTTGTTCGTCAATTTCATCGGTCTTTTCGAAACCTTGTATGAAATTCACTTTCTGACAAGCGGGCAAATCGTATTTGTTCAGCACCAAAACTGTTGTAATGTATGTACCAATAACAACGCAATTTTTGTCATAATGGAATCTCTCCAGATTCAACACCCATTTCTGATGAATGCGCGTATCTAACTGAAACCATTTAGGTTTATACCCTTTAGTAAACAGCCTGACAACGTATCTGGCAATATCTATCCACAGTATCTTCTTCATTGTACTTGGATATACTATTGTCACATCCCAGCCATTACGAGCCAACCTGTTTGCGTACTCAAATACCATCTTAAACCCGCCTATGGGATAAAGGGCTCCATGAGGCAGAAGAAAAGCTACTTTCATATATAATTGCGTACTTGTTAATAATCAAATTCTATACAAAGAACATCTTTGCTGTAGTGTTTTACAGAAGCGCTCTATAATATTTGATTCTATTCTACCGAATAACATTCTGCGGAATTGTTCAATAATAACACATGCAAGATAAACTGCCAACGGAATTAAGACCGAGCCAATAAGAATCTGCAGACCATGAAATGAACTTATCCTAAACGAGCGTATTATAAAAGGCATTACGATATTATTCATGTGAATGATATATACTGCTAAGGCATACGTGGCCAACCGGTTTACCCAGTTAACTGTGAAAGATAGATTTTTGAAACCGAGAAACAAACATACTGCACTTGCGAAAACAAAAGCACTGTCATCATTTGAAAAAGACGCGAAGGCGAAACCCAATATGTGTGAGAAACATAGTTGGATTGCATACATACCCAAAGTTAGCAGCAGGAAATAAACCAAGTATTGCCAAGATGAGAGATTGTCTTTATAATATAAACGGATATATCTGCCCGTAAAATAGAGTACAACGAAATTAATAATATTACCACCAAAACTGGGAACAAGCTGCTTGAAGTTAAATGTATATGAAAGGGTTGCCCAAACATAGAATAATAAAAATCCCGCAAAAACGATTGATTTCAGTTGCTTCTTGCTGGTCTGGTCAACAATATGATTTAGCAGTGGAGACATCAGGCATAGTACCATATAAGTCGTTATAAACCACCATTTGCTGGATAGTGTTGGTAGTATGTATGCTGGGATTTGCAATAAATGTATCCACCCCAGGTAGAGGCCAGCTGCTAATAAAAGGAAAGAATAGAATAAAATCAAACATTCCAATCTTATCAATTTATGAAGACTGAATTTGATTCCAAAATAGCCGGAGATTAGAACATACACATTAACGGCAACAATACAGAATGCATAAATGAGGTTGCCTATAGCGAAGTCCGTTCCCCCATACCATTTCGTAATATCGTAATTACCTATTGATGAAGTTCCAAATCTCACGACATGCCCTCCAATAATGAGAAGCATTGCTATTATTCGCAATAACTCAATATTGCTATTCCGGACTACTATTCCTTGCCCAGCCATACTAATAACTTGTTTGCAATAATGTTCAATATAAATGCTGTCTTTTTGTGATGCCCAACAATGTACTTTAACAAGTCGAATGTCCTGCTGTGCCAAGCCATTATATCGTCACCTGATGCCAGCATGATAGGAGAAACGAAACTTTCCTTACAATGCAGAATCCGATTTCTGGTCTTTTCTGACAGTCCTTTCTCTTCCTTAATCTCTCTATATATGGTGCCGTCTATAAAAGGAGAAATCGAGTTCTTCTTATCCTTGGTATTAAAGAAATGCATCACCTTCGCACCTGCAATATAACTAACGTTGATGACAGCCTGACAGTTATAGATCCCAGATATAGATGACACCACTCCTTGACAATCAAGACAGGTCTCATACAATGCCGGCTGATCCAGAAAAATGCCTTTGTCTTTACTGCATTCCCATTTGTGATGCCATAGCTTATAAAAATCATGGACGCGTTTGTTATCTTTAGCAAAGATGACACCGCTGTTATAATAGAATAGAAGATTTCTCTCCCTTTTACCCCATATGCGCTCATTTCTTTTGAGGATGTCTTGGTAATGCGGGTTCCTGTCAAACGCACAGTTCATATCCTCCACCAAGCCGATGTCGCAAGTCAGATTGTCAATATCAGTCAAATCTCCCGTTATCACTGTGTCTGTGTCAATGAATAGAAAATCACCCGAAATAAGGCTGCGTAGTGTCGTTTTCAACTGGCGTGACCGCTCCATCTTTGAGACATTTTCTTCAAAATGGAACGGCAGGATCTCATCGAAGAGACCCACATTCTGCTCTCGCCATCCCGAAAGCATCAGTTGCCGCGACTCTTTGTCCGTCACCAATGTCACATGGCAGTCATTATGGTATTTCAATGACCATACAGATACCAGAGCCTGTTCGTAATAGATAGTGTTATCGTCAAAGATAAGCACGTAAACTATCTTAGTCTTCATCTTTGTTTTTTTATTCTACCGACAAAGTCGGATGTAAAAATATCCGCACCTTTAGCGCATAAGTGCATCTCATCCTTAAAGAGTTCCGGGTGTTTGTTGAAGAATTCATCATTGATATAATCAATGTATAGAGCTCCATACTGCTCTGCATATTTCTTTATCTCTTCATTGAAATACATATTCAGATTCACTCTGTACTGCGGTGTTAGACATGCAATACACTGTATGTCGTTTTGTTTGCAGGTTTCAAGAATGTGTATTAAAGCATTTTTGCTGCGCTTATCCCATTCAAATTTTATGGGAATCCTTTGTAAGGTAATTATCCCATCGCCTTTAGGTAAAGGTACATAGCCTGCATTGATATCTGGAGCCTTGTCATCTCCGTTAATTGAAAGAATCCACATGAAATTGGAATTGAAACAATAGGCTGACGATAGATATTTTACCTTTTCCCATGGTTGAATGACCTCTTCAATGGCACTTGTCATCTCTTGGCTTTTGCCATACAAGTATGAATATTGCAACACAGAATCATCGAAACTGCCATTTAGTAAGGCATAATATAACCCTAATACTACAATCTTCGGTTTCTCTCTCTTTAAAACAGCATCGAAGACAACTTTGTTATACAATATACCTTGTCCGTCTTGTGCAGCATTGTATACCGAAAGTCCTAATGAGTCGCGGAGGATGTTTGAGTTGAAGAAATGACTGGCATTCGATGCCCCTAATATGAGGACATCGGGGGATTCCGCTTTCATCAGAATGAAGTACTCCTTATATTTGTCACTTTCGATCTTACTTAGGCGATTATTGTAGATAATGCCGAGTATACTGTCAAAAACGGTGAATAAAAGTACAACGACGATAAATATATATAAAAATCGCTTCATTGCTTAAAACTGGAAATAAATGAAACTGCCACCTGTCAGATTGCCAAAGCATACAATATAGAACATAAGGGCAGCAAAGGAAGTGGTCTTAATGAATACATTGTCAGAATGGAGAAAACTCAGATGAAGTCCATGTTCATCTTTCCACTCCTTGAATATCAAAATAGCCAATGACATGCAGAGCGTTACGCTAACAGGAAACAATGCTCCGAAACCTGAATGCAGTTGAGAAATGTAGCCGCAAAAGTCCGTGACGCTATTAGAACGGAACAGAATAAGTCCTATAGAAACAAAAATAAACATTTTGGAGATTCTTGCGTATCTGTATGCGGTGCTATTCTTCAATTGGTGTCTTTTTTCAAAAGATTTCCTTTTCTTGTTAATAGCACTATTGAAAACCAAACAAATACCGTGATACAGACCAAACCACACAAAAGTCCAGTTGGCACCATGCCACAAGCCTATTGCAAGCAAATTGACTAAAGTCGCGATATATAAACCTGTGTTCCCCCAGTCACGTAACTTAATGTTCAATGGTGAGAAAACATAGTCGGTAAGCCAAGTGGTGAGTGATATGTGCCAACGTTTCCAATACTCTTGAATATTGACTGCAAAGAGAGGTAGTTTGAAGTTCTCCATAACACTTATTCCCATTATCTTACTGCATCCGATTGCCATATCACTATAGCCGGAGAAATCAGCATATAATTGAAATGTATACAAAATGGCAGCTACAATTAGTGTCGTTGTATTATGGTGGATATAGTTGTTGAAAACGGCATCCGTGTACCCAGACAGAACATCCGCCACACACATTTTCTTAAACATACCCCAAATAATACGCCGGCATCCTTCACTTACATTTGGATAAATAAATGGTCTTTGTGCGTCCAACTGTTTCATAAATGATTTTGGACGGTCTATAGGGCCTGAGAGTATGGTGGGGAAATAAGCTACATAGGTGGCAAACTGCACAATATCCTTTTTAGGTTCCAAATTTCCCCGGTGAATTTCTATAACATAACTTATTAATTTGAAAGTGAAAAAACTCACGCCGACAGGCATGATAATGTCAAACGTGTGAGCATTTACCTGTAACCCCAAAGAGTTGAAGAGGTCCGCGAAAGACTCTATGAAGAAATTGAGGTACTTAAAATAGCCCAAGACTCCGATGCCTATTAGAACAGAAAAAGTAGTAAGGGCAGAGGCTTTTCTCTGATTTATAAGGTTTTGTTCAGCAATGAGAATGCCTAAATAGTAATAAAGTAATGTTGTTACGAGCAAAAGAGGAAGCATTCTCCAGTCTGCTAAACCATAAAAGGCATAGGATGCTATCAGAAGTATCCAATTTTGCTTATATGCATCCTTCCTGAAAAGTCCAAAGTATGCAGTCAGGACTATAAGAAAGAATACGAGGAATCCAAAAGAGTTTACTACCATTCTTTCTTATAGTTTTCCCAATATCGTGTCAATCATTTCACCGACGTTATTCCATCGCATAATCTCCAAAGAAGTAAACTTTATTTTGAATTCTTTTTCAATTGCTACGATAAGTTGGATGTGGCTTAAGGAGTCCCATTCTTCTATGTCATTTGCACTACTCTTATCGGTTAGTTCAACTTCGTCCAGATCGAGGACATCACAAAAAATCTCATTGAGTTTCTCAAAAATAGTTTTTCTTTCCATGTTGTACGAAAATTTAATTTGTCTGTATTGTTGTACTTTGATAATCTTTTTTATCTCGTATTGTCATACGGTAAGCAACCCTTATGAGCCGCTTACCAGTTCAATGTACCCAGTCTCCCGACTCCACAAATAACAAATGAGTCTGCCATTGAAAGCAGGTGCCGCAATTGGCTCTGAAAGCGGAAGATACCCCCCATCCTTAGTAAGGTCATTTATGCTCTGATGGATATCCTCTACCTCGTAGCATACATGATAAGGGGTGACCCCATTTTTAATGAGTTTACGGAGACTCTTGTTGTTCTCGTGAGGTTCAACAAGCTCAACGGTGATATCTCCCTCCTTGTATAGAAAACATATCTTGCATTTATGCGCCTCAAATTCAACAACCGAATCTGGAGTATAACCCAAGCGTACGAATCCTTCTTTGGTATCCTCCATTTGGTCTGTAATGTATCCGATATGATTTAATCTCATATTGTTTTCGTTTCAATATAACATTCTTTGGTCTGATATTCGTCAATGTTCAGTTCAAACCGGGCAGTAGCGGCTCCTTCGACAGGGGTAAAGCCAAGTCCTGTATAGTGGTTCTCCACCATTTTATTCTTAGGGGTAGGCAGATACTCACCTATAATCTTCTTATAGCCTGCAGCCTTAGCCTTCTCTACCATAGTATTAAGAGTGAAGTTCTCCATTCCACGCTTTAATACTCGGCAACTCATGAACCAGGTATCCACGAAGAGCGTTTCTTTATCTATAGGGTTCATGATTATTACAGCAATCAGACCGTTGTCACCAAACTTATCTTCCAATGTAAAGCTGAGATCTATCACATTTGGATCTTTTGCCAATGATTCGATGTCAACATCTGTATAGCGGACTGTGCGCAGATTAAACTGATTACTGCGCTGGCTGAGCTGCGCCACACGAGGAGTGTTGAATTTGGTAAATCCACTCACAACAGACACCATGTTAAGAGACTTCAAGAAGTCGGCTTCATTGGAAAAGGTCTTACTAAGCGATACACGCTGTGCTTCCACCTGGTACTGCTTTGTCCGGTCTTTATCCGCATCGCTATAATTTGCGGTCTCAAACAGATTCAGGGAATATAGATATTCTAAGTAATCACCAGGATCCTCTGGTAACTCTGGAACGGTGATACCCTTGATATTTTCACGTACCATATTACGCTCAAATGGATTATCATCGAGGAAAACCATAGAGTCAAATCCAATATTCAAAATACTTTGAATAGTACGGATGTTGTCAACTTTCGTTTCCCAATTGGCTTGAAACACTGCTATATCGTCTAGTTTTAACACCATATCGGGATGTTTCTCAAAAGGCTCTTTGGCTGTCTCCTCATTATTCTTCGATGCTACACAAATGATGATGCCACGTTGTTTCAGCTTCTTTACCCACATCTGGAACTCTGTGAATGCTTTACCTATACCAAGCCCATGGCCGAGTTGGATACCCTCAAGACCGTCATCGCCTATGACACCTCCCCATACGGTGTTGTCAAGGTCCAAAATCAAACACTTCTTAAACATTCCTTTGATGGCACAAACAATATCCATCACTCTGTTAGCCACGTATGGTAGCGCATCAATACTTAATACCATCTCAGTACTGACATAGACATTAGAAGCAAATATGAAGTCTCGACCAAATTTATTCTGTAAACCAGCTATGTCGCAAATAAAAAGATTGGGGTTGCGTTGAGAAAGATTCATCAACTCATAATTTAGTTTACGCACCTGATATGTAAACGAAGAGTCGACTTTGTTTGCATAGCTGCCAAACACGGCGTCTTCTATCTCTGGATAGTTAAAACAAACAATTTTCTTTTTCCCGAATGTGGGATTCTCACAGATGCTTGATACAAACGACAGTCGGTCATCTGCTAACATCCTTTGCTGTTCAACAGATAATTGGCTGTGAAGTTCACCAAGTTTATGCGTTGACTGAAACAAAACGATAATATCCGTGTCAAACTCATAGAGTTCACTGGTAGGATCAAGAAATTGACGTTCCACTTGATTATATTCTGCCTCATACAGATTAACGTTGTAACCGCGTTCTATACCGACGCCTTTAATGGCTGTTGCAAGAAATTGTGTTGCGGTATCTCCTACAAGTGCCAGCTTTAATGTCGATAAAGCATCGTGTGGATGCTTCAAAAGTTTCTTATACTCTCTAAATGCTTTCATTTGCTTAAATATTTGTATATGTCATATTTCTCAAACACAGCTTGTATCTGTCCGTCATTGCCCCCTTGGTCAACATTGCCGATGGACAATGCGACATCCTGCACGTCATCATTGAAAAACAGATAAGGGTCATGTGTCTGTACTTTCTGGCACTTCACCTTGTTCAGCATGGCCATCGCCTTAAACCAGACATCATCGGCTCTTGGGGCAAGTTGCATAAATGCGGCCTCGTTCAGAACCTCCTCAGACAAGATATGTGGTGGGTATAAAGTTCCTGCACAGCCTGTTGGGAAGTTAAGCATAGAAAGATCTGCTTGTTTTGATTCATATATCCAATCATTGTAACGTTTCAGTTTGCCTTCACTGTCAAATAACATTCTGTGGACACGATTGGCATGGATCTGGTCTGGTAGTTTTTGATATGAGCGGAACAAATTTTCCAGCATATCGTATGTGTAGAAAATATCGTCATCAATGGTCACAATGATGTCATCTGGAAAAGACTGCAGAGATGGAATCAATTTCTTGTACGACTTTAAATCCTTGCAATATCTCACTTCCAAGCCACGTGACATTTGCTGTTTTAACACGATCGGCAATTCTTCTTTCTCCAAATCGTCCCCAAGCCATAGCACTATTTTATTAGGCTTTAGCGTTTGTTGCATGATGGACTCTATCGTCAGATACACATCATATAACCGTTTTCCGTAGGTTGTCAAGCTGATAACCAGCTGTTGTCCTTTCACATATTCTGTTTCAGTCACGCCACGTTCTTTGTAATGAAGTGCTTGCTGCTGTAGTTGCATCTTGAGTTGATGCTTCTGAATCAGATTCGCCGTGACATTGGCAGATATATTGCAACAGTCATAAAAACGTTTAATTAGTTTCTGTTTCATGTTTCAAAGTGTTGATGCCCTTAAGTCATATATTTTTTGTAGAAGCAGCCCAAACCGATAATGACCGTTAAGTGCATAGTATATAGGAGAATATAAGCCGCGATTTTTATGAGTTGGATCTTTAAATAGAGGGTTTACTTCCTTGTAAGTATCTATGAGTTCTTTTTTAGAACATAGATGCGAACTCCACATCCACCATTTTAGAAACTTCTTTCTTGCATTAAGGCCTTCCGCATATTTGACTTTATCAATATGCTTCTCTAAATATTCTATGCATAACTTCAATGATTCTATATGTGAGCGTGAAATCACTTTGGAGATACTATTGGGATTTGCGGATTTGTCATAATTGTATAGAGGCTCTGAGACATATGCAATCCGAGGATTGCGAATGAACAACTGACATAGGATATAAAAATCTTCTGAGGTTGTTAACTCTGGATCCCCTTTTATATTATATACGTGATACAAATCATTTTTAATTAACTTGTTACATAATCCACTGTTTACTTGGAATTTCAGAAAGCCATTCATGGCAGTTTCCGCGCTCTGACAATCTAATTCTTGTTTTAACAGTACTTTTCCTCCATTTGGAATAATAGCTAACATGTCACAGATGGTAATGTCTGCATTATATTCTTCTGCCTTCTGAAAAAGTTTCTCATACATATCAGGTTCAATCCAGTCATCCGCATCTAAATGAATAGAATATTTGCCATGAACCATTTCCTGTCCAATTTGTCTGGCTTTGGCAACGCCCTCTTTATCTTTATGTATAACTTTTATTCTGCAGTCTCTTTGAGCATATTCATCACAGATCTGACCCGAAAGGTCTGTACTTCCATCGTCTATAATAATAATTTCAATGTCTTCAAGTGTTTGAGAAATTACACCGTCAAGACACCGTCGTAACGTTTTCTCTGCATTATAAACGGGTATGATAATGGAAACAAATGGTCTTGCCATATTTATGAAAAGTGGCTATTTATTAGTTTTTTATTTGTAACACCTTTCATCAAAAGAAATAATGCCAACACCTTCCTTGACAAGCTATAAAGAAAAGGACTGTTGCGTTTTAAATAGATAATACGTAGATAATAAACAGACCGTTTCAAATCTCTAAATTCATTAAAAAAAGATTGAAGGTTTGAAGAGAATAAATCATCCATTACTGAATTCCGTTCCCTCTTAAGTAAAGTTACGTTAGTAGCACTAATACCATCCACATCTTGTATTGCAATAACATCATCTAATACTTGCACTTTTGCATTTCCAAACACAATAGTTTCTACCCAGAATTTCCAGTCTGAAACTATCTTTAAACTTTCATCATATAATAAACCCTGAAACAACGTTTTTCGAATAAATGAGCCTTGATGGTTAATTGTGTTTGTGTAAATTTGCAACAAAATATTCTCTTCGTACCTTCTAATCAGTTGACCATTGTCTTTTCGTTTAACGCCACCAGTTATTATATCAGCAGTATGAGGATAGCTAAAAACCTTCTTCAACACATCCTTCCCAGCAAAACAATCGCCGCTATTCATAAAAATCAGATATTCTCCTTTTGCTTTGGCTATCCCTTTGTTCATGGCATTATACACACCTTTATCAGGCTCAGAACACCAATAAATGAAATGATTCTGATATTTCTCAATAAGTTCTTTGCTGCCATCTGTACTGCCACCGTCGATGACTACCCACTCGAAGTTGCGCCAGGTCTGGGCTATGACAGAGTCAATAGTCCTTTGCAAACCGTCTCGGTTGTTATAATTGACTGTTATGATAGATAGTTTCATACCAATAGAACCTTTTTAGATTCCAAAATCTTTTTTTAGTCGATAATCTATTCTGACAATAATTTTATACAAAAGTCCACTTTTGGTATTATATAACTTCCGGGTATAGTGTAAATATATCAGTAATAGTTTATCAAGAATGGTTTTTCTCTTGTCAAATAGCAATTCTCGAATGGTTCTATAAGTTTCTATGTGCCTGAAATATTGTGGTGTGTACTTCGCATAATACTCTTCAACCTTGTCATCCCACCAGTAATGTCCTTCTTTTATATAAGATTCCAGGTCAATGTCATATTTTTCTTTGTACACTTCAATCCATTCTTTGGGAATTTCCTTATAAGGAAGTGCTGGATTATACATCCAATGATATTTTCTATATATATCAATGGCACTTTTATTTGGGAAATTAATTTTTTCGAAACATTGATACCATCTATGTTTACTATGCATTCTGTTCCAATCTGCGAACTGAAAATGCAAAAGTCCTATTTCCTTTGTTGTTTGCACTTTAGTTCCATTTTGAGGTTGGAACATTTTTCGCGCATGTATTAGACCATGAGGTGTATAGGGCCGTCCATCGTCAACAAATGCGCCGTAAATTGCCGAGTCTTTATTTTCCCAATATGAGGATAGATTCTGGTTAATCTGAATCCATCTGAAATGCCAAGCAGTTCCGTTTCCTGACGTTTTAATTTTATCCCATTCATCACTTTCGAAGTTTGGTGTAAAAATTTCATCTGCATCTATTCTAAATAGTACTCCATTATTACCAACTAATTCTCTTGCTTTATTTACAAGAAGCCTGTCACGAAAGCCTTCATCTAAATCATTAGATTCATTCTCTATTAATACAACTTTAGGAAATTGTAATACAATCTCTCTTGATCCATCAGTAGAACTTTGGTCTGCAATTACTATATAGTCCGCCCAAATACTTGCTGACTTACAAAAAAGAGGTAATATCCATGCCTCATTCTTTACTGGTGTTAATACAACTATTTTTCTTTCTGACATACACTCTTCTGTAAAAAAGTAATGTGGATTATTTCTTTTTTGACCCAATAGTCCAATAAAAATACTTATTTATAACATAAATTGGTATTATAGATAATAGAATAACTATTGAAAATCTCAAGATCCCATTAACAAATGTATTTTCTGCATATATATGGTAACAATTCAATGGATGAATTATAAAAGCCTGATGAATAATAAAAATAATAATTGAGTTTTTTCCAAACCAACTTAATACCCTACTAATAACACTTATTTTAAACATACTTATCAACTGCGATAGTGACATGAGCATTATGATACCACCCATGCCAGATAAATACTGAAAGGGATATATACCCCATTTACAATCATATATATTAATAGAAGGGAAATTTAAACATTTAATACACAAGAAGTATAATAAAAGCACAGAGGAAGATATTATCAAATACATGTATAGTTTCTCTCGTTTTGGGATAATATATAAATATCGTTTTGAATAATAGCCCCCAAAGCAATATGGCAACATATATAAAGAAACATCAAGATTTAGAGGTAATATAATGTCAAAATAATCTGAATATCCCCCTATGCTTACCGTTCCAAATAAAAAAAACAATATCAAAATAAATCTTTTTTTGTCTATAAACTTCATTAAGAATGAGAATAATATATAAGCTCCAAATAATGAAGTTAAAAACCATAAAGTTGAAGAAAACATATACCCATGACTTCGCATTCCCAAACAGAACCAGACAATTTGTGAATACATATCCATGCTGGGGGGGGTAATGTACAAATAAAGCATTAAGGCGAGAAATCCATATAATAAATATGGAACCAATAATCTTTTTGCTTTCTTAATTATCAATTCAATGAAATTGATTCTTTTAAAAAAGAGTGTAGAAACATAGAAAAATAAGGGCATATGAAAGATGTTGATAACAGTATGAGTTTCTGATGTGTAAGCGCCCCATGAAATATGTCCGACCACTACCAAAAGGATTCCTATACCTTTTGCGATGTCAATAAACAATAACCTTTCATTATGCATTTTAAATCGATTCAAACCCCATAAATCCCTCTTTGTTACTAATCAATGCCCTTCCAACCCCCTCTTGATAGCCATCAATATGAAGATTGACGCAGTGATAACAATCAACAAGTCCCTCAACCGTTGGATTATGTAATAGAATATCTACATTATAGTCACCAGTATTCAAAATCTTTGGTAATATTATTTTTTTTTCTATCTTAAATGAACCAGGAAGAACTTTTTCTGTTTTTCCCTTGCAATGCCCTTCCGCTAGTGTAGCCATTGGAACGCCCTCTCGGTTTCTGATAATAACCATCAGGTCTACATTAAGTTCTTCTGTCGTACTGCCAACCACTCTGACCACTAAAGTTTCTTGTCCTGACTTAATAGTCGTATTCGTACTATTTGTCTCGTTAAATTCAATTGTTTCAATTGTTATACAAGGCTTTATCTTTGTTATATGATCTTTGATTAATCCAGTAAAAGATTCTTGCGTATGCAAATAATTATCTATAGAACTTTCTGCTGTACCAATAAACTTAACTTGACCATTTCTCAAGACAATTCCCTTATTGCATAGTGCTTTTATGCTAGACATATTATGGCTCACGAATAGTACCGTTCGTCCGCTGTTGCTACTAACATCTTGCATTTTTCCGATTGCCTTCTTTTGAAATTCCGCATCACCTACAGCAAGTACTTCATCTACAACGAGAATTTCTGGCTCTAAGTGTGCGGCGATGGCAAAGCCAAGGCGGACGGTCATACCACTACTATAGCGTTTTACTGGAGTATCGATGTAACGCTCGCAACCACTGAAATCAACAATCTCGTCAAGTTTTCTGCTTACCTCGGCCTTAGTCATACCCATGATGGCACCATTAAGATAGATATTCTCACGGCCTGTCATTTCGGGATGGAAGCCTGTGCCGACTTCGAGTAGAGAGGCAATGCGCCCATAGGCTGTTATACGACCAGTGGTAGGAGTGGTAACCCTTGATAACAGTTTTAGCAATGTGCTCTTACCAGCACCATTTTTCCCGATGATTCCTACTACATCGCCTTGCTCCACTTTGAAATTAATATCTCTCAAAGCCCAAACATATTCGCTGTTGCCTTTGTGGGAGCGATCGTTGGTCTCTCCTATCTTGAGATAGGGGTCTTCCTTGCGGAGAACATTCATCGTCCACCATCGGTTCAAGTCATGACTGATGGTGCCGGTGGATACAAGTCCAAGGCGGTACTGTTTGCCTACATTCTCAAATTCTATTGCGTTCATTTTCGACAATTCACTTTGTTCTAATTAATAGTTTTCTTATCTTCCCAACAAAAGCCTCACCAAATAATTTCCTCATCAGAGCTCTACTTTTTCGATTAAAGTAATAAATATGAAACTTCCACAAATGATTGGTTCCCATGAATAGTTTATAATCATCTGCCACTCTCCTGAACTCTTCATCCTGTTTTAGATTTTTAAGGAATGTTAGCAAAGAAAATGTCCAGAAATCTAAAATGGCATACCCTTCTTTTCCACGATACCAACTAAAACTCTCTATCATTCCCTGTGATTGGGGAACCATATCCCTACAAATATCTATGTCAGGTTTTGCTGTCCACCCTCCAGGTGCGAGTCGGTATACTGCCAAGTCTTCACAACTAATACACCGAATATTACCATATGTCAAAGCTGTAGCCACAAGAACAACATCACCAATAGTAAACTTACTATTAGTCGGATAATGCATTAGGACTTCGGTTTTCATTAAGATGGAACACGTTGGTACAACTCTTCTTATACGTAACTGATCCTCACGTGTATAATCTTTCTCTTCTAGGAAGTCAAACATCTTTTCTTCCTTAGTATCACGTCCGATCTCTGCTTTAACTTTGACTTTGTGAAAGCACATAGGGCAATCTATATGACTTTCCATGTATTCAACCTGTCTCTGAAGTTTGTTTCCATTCGTCCAGTAATCATCTCCTTCACAAAATGCTACGTATTTAGTGCGTGTCCACTCTTCAATAAGAGGTCTTTTGGCCTTCTTTTGGGAATGAAAATTGTATTTGAGCAGTACTACAGCAAAAGTACAATTGGTATTTACTTTATGTCGTGCTTCAATGAATTGCGCCTCATCGGTTTCCCACTGACGTGCATTCATCATATCGAAGTGCTTATTGAGATAAGTTCTAATTATCTCTTGTTCACCGTCGGTTGAAGCATCATCAATAATAATAGCGACAAATGGAAATGAGGTCTGCTGAATGCAGAAACCACGCATTGTGTCCTCAATATATGTTGCATGATTGTATGTCAAACAATCGATGTAAACCATCTGTTTTGATTCTTTCATTTTCATTTCCCTAATTATTAAAAAATACCGATTAAACCGTATCCATAAAACTACGCTGGACTTTATTGAATACAACCACTCCAATTACGAGGAGAACAGTCATGAAAGTAAAACTGTATCCGAGGGCAAACCAGGAGAAATAGCCCTGCCCGAGGGTCGCATATTTGAATGCCTCGATAATGGAGGTCATCGGGTTGGCCATGATGAGAGTACGGAGTGTCCCTTCGGGTACCATCGAAATAGGGTAGACTATCGGAGTAGCATACATCCACAGCTGCACGATGAACGTGAAGAGGATTGTGAGGTCACGGTACTTGGTGGTCATAGAAGAGACTAAAATACCAAAGCCTAATCCCAAACCTGCCAACATGACGACGAATATGGGTACGAGTACAATGGCCCAATTGGGACAAATGTCACTGCCACTAAAGAAGAAATAGAGGTAGAAAGCCACGAACAATGACAACTGGATGCTGAAGCGCAGCAGATTACTGATGACGGTACTGATTGGAACGACTAGACGTGGGAAATACACCTTGCCAAACATGCCTTGATTGGCGGTGAACGTTGAGGATGTCTGGTTCAGACAATCGGAGAAATAGAACCAACAGACATTTCCTGCCATATAAAACAATGCCTGTGGTATGCCATCGGTGCTCATCTTGGCAATGCCACCAAACACGACCATATTCATTATTACTGTCAGAATCGGCTGGATGAGATACCACAGCGGACCGAGTATTGTCTGCTTGTACTGCACAACGATATTGCGCTTGACAAACAACTCTATCAGATCCCTGTATTGCCAGATCTCCTTAAAATCGACACTCCATAGCTTCTGGTGCGGAGTAATCACCATCTTATATTTTTCCATATTGTAAATTAATCGTCTCAGTCACCTTACGTATATCGAAGGGGTCTTTAAAATTCTTCACTCGAGTCGATTTGTCACTTGACTCAAGCTATTCGATGATTTGACTCGAGTGGAGGTTTTGGGGAATGGCAAAGCTCACAGCAGGAAGTTCTCAATATATTTGTCTAATTCCTTGCAGACCTCTTCAGTGGGATCCTGACCGAGTGCAGCACGCACGGAATGGTCCTTATTGAGTTCAAGCTTCTCCGCATACTGAGCCGCATTGTAATCTTTAAAAACGCGTTTGTTTTCCTGATTCTGATTTCCCAGATAGTGGATGATGTTAGCAACAAGGTTGCGGTTGAAGTTTGTGCCTTGCTGTTTCCCAGGTTTGTATACTGCCTTTGCCACCATATTGAGGTCGAGAATGCCTTCCCAGAGCTTCATATAGCGACTTTTCCATGCATCAACCACCAGTCCGTTGAGATAGTTCACGTAAACAAGGATCTGTTCGCGAAGATTGTCAGTTTCGCGCGTATTAATCGGATTCTCCTTTTCCTCCGCAACGGCCTGCGTTGCCTGATTTCTTGATTCCGTAGAGGTATAATCTTTCCGAATGCCATTATAGCAGAATACCTCTGAGCTCAATCCACTGGAAAATGTTTTCGCTTCAAACTTCATCCGAAGCTTACCGAAAAAGCCCCTTTTGGCTTTGGGGATGAAATCTCCTACCTGCTGGTCGCTTTTCTGCAGTTCCTTACCGGTCAGTGGTAAGCGTCCAAAAGTATGCGAAACCCTTTTAAGGGCGGGCATTCTGAGAAGCCCGCCATTTTTGGATTTCATTAAAATTTAACTTATTTTATTGTGTGCATGGAGCAAATGCCAGCCTGATTAGGTTGCCAAAGTCCCTT